>Ga0255334_1000280_pt1 | contig 47494 bp, 42 predicted proteins | sample EtOH5_35cm_T3_12_FD_202080 | JGI IMG/M metagenome (GOLD analysis project Ga0255334, IMG submission 202080) | Sandy soil microbial communities from University of British Columbia, Vancouver, Canada - EtOH5_35cm_T3_129 | ecosystem: Engineered > Artificial ecosystem > Sand microcosm > Unclassified ...
CATCTGGCCGGCATGAAGGACTCCAAGGTGATCGTGGCGATCAACAAGGACGCCGAGGCGCCGATCTTCTCGGTGGCCGACTACGGCCTGGTCGGCGACCTGAACACCGTCGTGCCGGAACTGGTGGCGGCGCTGGGCTGATCGCGCGGGCCCGCAGGGCCCGGCCAGAAAGTGCAAGCCGTTCCGGGTCCGCCCGCGAACGGCTTTTTCATACATACCCGGAGACATCGATGACCTATCGTGCCCCGCTCAAGGACATGCTGTTCGTGATGAACGAACTGGCTGGCCTCGACGCAGTCAGCAAGCTGCCCGGTTTCGAGGACGCCACGCCGGAGACGGCGCAGGCGGTGCTCGACGAGGCGGCCAAGTTCAACGAGCAGGTGGTGGCGCCGCTCAACCGCATCGGCGACACCGCCCCCAGCAGCTGGAAGGACGGCGTGGTGACGACCACGGCCGGCTTCAAGGAAGCCTTCCGCCAGTTCGCCGAAGGCGGCTGGCAGGGCGTGCTGCATTCGCCGGACTTCGGCGGCCAGGGCCTGCCCAAGCTGATCGCCACCGCCTGCAACGAGATGCTCAACAGCGCCAACCTGTCGTTCGCGCTGTGCCCGCTGCTGACCGACGGCGCCATCGAGGCGCTGCTCACCGCCGGCAGCGACGCGCAGAAGGCCGTCTTCCTGCCCAGGCTGATCTCGGGCGAGTGGACCGGCACCATGAACCTGACCGAGCCGCAGGCCGGCTCGGACCTGGCCGCGGTGCGCACGCGCGCCGAGCCGCAGGGCGACGGCACCTACAAGGTGTTCGGCACCAAGATCTTCATCACCTACGGCGAGCACGACATGGCACGGAACATCGTCCATCTCGTGCTGGCGCGCACGCCCGATGCGCCCGAGGGCGTGAAGGGCATCTCGCTGTTCATCGTGCCCAAGTTCCTGGTCAATGAAGACGGCTCCACCGGCGCGCGCAACGACGTGCACTGCGTGTCGATCGAGCACAAGCTCGGCATCAAGGCCAGCCCCACCGCCGTGCTGCAGTTTGGCGACCACGGCGGCGCCATCGGCACGCTGGTGGGCGAGGAGAACCGCGGCCTCGAGTACATGTTCATCATGATGAACTCGGCGCGCTTCTCGGTCGGCATGCAGGGCGTGGCGGTGTCCGAGCGCGCCTACCAGCAGGCCGTGGCCTTCGCCCGCGAGCGCGTGCAGAGCCGCCCGGTCGACGGCTCCGCGCGCGAGGCGGTCACCATCATCCACCACCCCGACGTCAAGCGCATGCTGATGACCATGCGCGCGCTGACCGAAGGCGCGCGCGCGGTGGCCTACGTGGCCGCGGGCGCGTGCGACACCGCGCACCGGCATCCGGACGAGGCCGTGCGCCGGCAGTCCCAGGCCTTCTACGAGTTCCTGGTGCCCGTCGTCAAGGGCTGGAGCACCGAGCTGTCGATCGAAGTCACCAGCCTCGGCGTGCAGGTGCACGGCGGCATGGGCTTCATCGAGGAGACCGGCGCCGCGCAGCACTACCGCGACGCGCGCATCCTGCCGATCTACGAAGGCACCACCGCCATCCAGGCCAACGACCTGGTCGGGCGCAAGACCGCGCGCGACGGCGGCGCGACCGCGCGCGCGATCTGCGCGCAGATCGCCGAGACCGAGGCCGCGCTGGGTAAGCAGGGCGGCGCGGCCTTCGTGGCGGTGCAGGCGCAACTGGCGCGGGGCCGCGCGGCGCTCGAAGCCGCGGTGGCGTTCGTGGCCGGACATGCCAAGACGGACCCCAACGCGGTGTTCGCCGGCAGCGTGCCTTACCTGAAGCTGTGCGGCATCGTGTTCTCGGGCTGGCAGCTCGCCCGCGCGATGCTGGCCGCGCAGGCGAAGCACGGCGAGGACGCGGCGTTCCACGGCGCCAAGATCGCCACGGCGCATTTCTTCGCCGAGCACATCCTGTCGCAGGCGTCGGGTTTGCGCGATGCCATCGTGGCCGGCGCGGCGCCGGTCAACGCCTTGAGCGAAGCGCAGTTCTGACGGCGGCGCGGTAGAAACAAGAAGGGCGGCCCCGAAAGGGTCGCCCTTTTTGCTGATAAAGCGCCGTTTAATGCGCCGCGTGCCGAGGGTTTGCTCCCCTTTCCCGCATGCGGCGTGCAGACCGGAGAAGGAAGACCGCAAGCCGGCCTGGCCGGCCGCTCAGGCCACCGCGGGGCGGTGCGCGGCGCGCGCGCCCGGCTGCTTGAGGTAGCGCGTCACCGACAGGTCGTCGGCGCGGATGGCCGGCGAGGTGCCGGACACCAGGTCCGACAGCAGCTTGCCCGAGCCGCAGGCCATGGTCCAGCCCAGCGTGCCGTGGCCGGTGTTGAGCCACAGGCCCTTGAGCGGCGTGGGGCCGACGATGGGCGTGCCGTCCGGCGTCATCGGGCGCAGGCCGGTCCAGAAGGTGGCGCGGCTGACGTCGCCGGCGCCCGGGAACAGGTCGGTCACCACGTGCTCGAGCGTGCGGCGCTTGGACGGGTCCAGCGAACGGTCGTAGCCGACGATCTGGGCCATGCCGCCCACGCGGATGCGGTCGTCGAAGCGCGTGATGGCGACCTTGTAGGTTTCGTCGAGCACGGTCGACACCGGGCTGCGCTCCGCGTCGGCCATCGGCACGGTGATGGAGAAACCCTTGAGCGGGTAGACCGGCAGGTTCGAGAGGCCCGGCAGGATGTTCTTCAGGAACGGCGTCGACCAGCTTCCCAGCGCCACCACCACGAGGTCGGCCGTCACCGGCTGGCCGCCGATCATCGCGCCGGTGACGGTGTCGCCGCGGGTCAGCAGCCCGTCGATGGTGCGGTCGTAGTGGAACTTCACGCCGAGGCCCTCGGCCATCGCCGCGAGCTGGGTGGTGAACAACTGGCAGTCGCCGGTTTCGTCGTTGGGCAGCCGCAGGCCGCCGCTCAGCTTGTGGCTGACCGCGGCCAGCGCCGGTTCGCTCGCGGCGAGATCCCCGCGCGACAGCAACTGGTAGGGTACGCCGGCCTGCTCGAGCACGGCGATGTCCTTGGCGGCGCCGTCGAGCTGCTCCTGCGTGCGGAAGACCTGCAGCGTGCCTTGCTGGCGGCCTTCGTAGGCGATGCCGGTATCGGCGCGCAGCGCGCGGATGCAGTCGCGGCTGTACTCGGCCAGCCGCACCATGCGTTCCTTGTTGGTGGCGTAGCGCTCGGCCGAGCAGTTCATCAGCATCTGCCACATCCACTGCAGCTGGAACAGCGTGCCGTCCGGGCGCACCGACAGCGGCGCGTGTTCCTGGAACATCCACTTGATGGCCTTGAGCGGCACCCCGGGCGCGGCCCACGGCGATGCGTAGCCGGGCGAGATCTGCCCGGCGTTGGCGAAACTGGTGCCGAGCGCGGGCGCGGCCTCGCGGTCGATCACGGTGACTTCGTGGCCGGCGCGGGCCAGATACCAGGCGCTTGTCACGCCGATTACACCGCTGCCAAGGACGAGAACTCGCATAGTCGGGGGCTCGAAACCAAAAAAGAGGGTGGATAAAGTAATTCTCTCTATACTATTTAAATATATGCAGTCATAGTTATCGTAATTTTCAAGGAAACAGGAACTACTCATGAGAACGAGCCGGCAACCGGTGCGCAGCCTCGACCGGCTGGACCGCAAGATCCTGGCGCTGCTCCAGGCCGACGGGCGGATGTCGATGAAAGAGCTGGCCGAGGCCGTCGGGCTGACCATCACGCCCTGCATCGAGCGGGTCAAGCGCATGGAGCGCGACGGCGTGATCATGGGCTACTACGCGCGGCTCAATCCGGCCCTGCTGGGCAGCGGCCTGCTGGTGTTCGTGGAGATCTCGCTGGGCAACAAGTCCGGCAACATGTTCGAGCAGTTCCGCCGCGAGGTCTCGCGCATCCCGGAAGTGCTCGAATGCCATCTGGTGTCCGGCGATTTCGACTATCTCATCAAGGCGCGCATCCGCGAGATCGGCGAGTACCGCCGCCTGCTCGGCGACATCCTGCTGCAGCTGCCCGGCGCCGCGCAGTCCAAGAGCTACGTGGTGATGGAGGAGATCAAGGAGACGCTGGCGATCGCCGTCGACGAAAAGGCGTCGCTCGCCTGAGGGCGGCCCGCCAGCCCGCGGCGCTTTCCCGCGCGCCGCCACGCCCCCGGAAAACCTGCATGCGGCGCCTCGATACTGTATATTTATACAGTACATCGTAACGCGCAGCAGGAGTTGTCATGGCGTCACTCAAGACCGGTTTCCAGCGCGGCCGCGGGGCGCTTTCCAACGTCGAATCCCGCTTCGACGGCTGGTCGCGCGAGCCCGACGACGACGGCCTCGCGGCGGTCCTGGAAGCCCACGGCGAACTGCCCCCGCGCAAGACCATCGTGGTCCTCGAAGCGGCGAAATCGATCATCACGCGCAACCAGTCGCCCGACATCCCGTTCGACCAGTCGATCAACGTCTACCGCGGCTGCGAGCACGGCTGCTCGTACTGCTTCGCGCGCCCGACCCACGCCTACCTCGGGCTGTCGCCGGGGCTGGACTTCGAGACGCAGCTGTTCGCCAAGCCGAACGCGGCCGAGCTGCTGCGGCGGGAACTGAGCAAGAAGCACTACGTGCCCTCGGTGATCGCGCTCGGCACCAATACCGACCCTTACCAGCCGATCGAGCGGGAGCACCGGCTGACGCGCGCCATCCTGGAGGTGCTGGAGGAATTCAACCATCCGGTGGCCATCACGACCAAATCGTCGCTGGTCACGCGCGACGCCGACATCCTCGCCCGCATGGCGGCCAAGGGCCTGGCCCGGGTCTACGTCTCGATCGGCACGCTCGACGCGGACATCGCCCGGCGGCTCGAGCCGCGCGCCAATACGCCGGCCAGGCGCATGGAGGGCGTGCGGCGCCTGGCCGGGCAGGGCATTCCCACCGGCGTCATCGTGGCGCCGATCATTCCGGCGCTGACGGACTTCGACATCGAGCGCGTGCTCGAGACCGCCGCCGGGGCCGGCGCCGGGGCGGCCGGCTACGTCATGCTGCGCTTGCCGCTGGAGGTGCGGGACCTCTTCGTCGAATGGCTGGAGCAGCACTACCCGGGGCGGCGCCGCCACGTCATGAGTCTGATCGAGCAGATCCGCGACGGCAAGCACAACCAGTCCGAATTCGGCCAGCGCATGCGCGGCACCGGCATCTTCGCCGAGCTGGTCGGCAAGCGCTTCGCGCAGGCCTGCCGCCGCTTCGGGCTCAACCAGCAGCGCCCGCCATTGCGGGCCGACCTGTTCCGCGTGCCGGAGCCGCCGTCCGCGCAGCAGTCGCTGTTCTGACGCGCCGCGCGCGGTGTCCGCCCTCGCTGGCCTACACCGCCGCGCGCCGCAGGCGCAGCGCATTGGAGACCACCGACACCGAGCTCAGGCTCATGGCCAGCGCGGCGAACATCGGCGACAGCAGCATCCCGGTCGCGCCATACAGGACGCCGGCCGCCAGCGGCACGCCCAGCGCGTTGTAGACGAAGGCAAAGCCGAGGTTCTGCTTCATGTTGCGGATGGTCGCCTCGGACAGCTTGCGGGCGCGGGCGATGCCGCGCAGGTCGCCCTTCACCAGCGTGACCTGGGCGCTGTTCATGGCCACGTCCGTGCCGGTGCCCATCGCGATGCCGACGTCGGCCTTGGCCAGCGCCGGCGCATCGTTGATGCCGTCCCCGGCCATCGCCACCACGCGGCCTTCCTGCTGGAGCCGGGCGACCAGCGCCAGCTTGTCCGCCGGCCTGACCTCGCCGTGGTATTCGCCGATCCCCAGCTTGCCGGCCACGGCCCGGGCCGTGGCCACGCCGTCGCCGGTGGCCATCACCACGCGGATGCCCTGCGCCTGCAGGCTGCGCAGCGCTTCCGGCGTGGTCGCCTTGATCGGGTCCGACACCGCCAGCAGGCCGGCCAGCGTGCCGTCGACGGCCAGGTACATGACGCTCGCGCCCTGCGCGCGCAGGCCGTCGCCGGCCTCGCTCAGGGCGGCGGCGGAGACGCCCGCGGCCTCCATCAGCACGGTATTGCCGAGCGCGAGTTTGCGGCCCGCCACGGTGCCCCGCACGCCGATGCCGGTGCCCGACTCGAAATCCGCGGCCGTGTCGAGCGGCAGGTTCTGCCGGCGCGCCGCCTCGACCAGCGCGGCCGCCAGCGGATGTTCGCTGCCCTGGTCGAGGCTGGCCGCCAGGCGCAGCACTTCCTGGTCGGAGAATCCGTTGATGCCGAGGCCGCGCTCGAAGGCCGGGCGGCCTTCCGTGAGCGTCCCGGTCTTGTCGACGATCAGCGTGTCGACCTTGCGCAGGTTCTCGATGGCCGATGCATCGCGGAACAGCACGCCATTCGACGCGCCCTTGCCGCTGGCGACCATGATGGACATCGGGGTCGCCAGCCCGAGCGCGCACGGGCAGGCGATGATCAGCACCGCGACGGCGTTGATGAGGCCGTACACCCAGCCTGGCTGCGGGCCCCACAATCCCCACGCCAGGAACGTGAGCACGGCGACGGCGATGACCACGGCCACGAACACGCCGGCCACCTTGTCCGCCATGCGCTGCATCGGCGCCTTCGAGCGCTGCGCCTGCGCCACCATCTGCACGATCTGCGACAGCACGGTCTGGGAGCCGATTTTCTCGGACACGATGACCAGGCTGCCGGTGGCGTTCATGGTCGCGCCGATGACGTGGTCGCCGGCGCGCTTGGTCACGGGCATCGGCTCCCCGGTAATCATCGACTCGTCGACCGAGCTGCCGCCTTCGGCCACCACGCCGTCGACCGGCACCTTCTCGCCCGGCCGCACGCGCAGGCGGTCGCCCACGTGCACGTGGGCCAGCGGCACATCTTCCTCGCTGCCGTCGGCGTTGATGCGGCGCGCCGTCTTCGGCGCGAGGCCGAGCAGCGAGCGGATCGCCGCCGAGGTCTGCGAGCGGGCCTTGAGCTCCAGCAGCTGGCCGACCAGCGTCAGCGAGATGATGACCGCGGCGGCCTCGAAATACACGCCGATGCGGCCATGCATGGCGAAGTCCTGCGGGAACAGCCCCGGCGCCACCGTGGCGACGACGCTGTAGACATAGGCCGCGCCGGTGCCGAGGCCGATCAGCGTCCACATGTTGGGGCTGCGCTGCGCGAACGAGCGCACGCAGCGCGCCAGGAACGGATACCCCGCCCACAGCACGACCGGCGTGGACAGCGCCAGCTCGACCCAGCTTTGCGTCGCGGCCGCCATCCAGCCGAGCTGGTGCCCGAACATGGCCAGCACGAACACCACGGCGGTCAGCGGCAGGGTCCACCAGAAGCGCCGCTGGAAGTCCGCCAGCTCGGGGTTCTCCTCCGCTTCCAGTTCCGGCATGAGCGGCTCAAGCGTCATGCCGCATTTCGGGCAGTTGCCGGGATGATCCTGCCGGATCTCCGGATGCATGGGGCAGGTGTAGATGGTGCCTTCCTGCGCCGGCGCGGCGTCCGGGGATTGCCGGGGGCCGGGCGCCGGCGCGTGGGCGTGATGGTGGTGATGGTCGTGGTCGTGCGGATGGCCGCCGGCGCCCATGCCGCCGTCCTGGGGCGGATGGACGTGCTGATGGGTTTCGCCCTGCGCGGGTTCGTGACGGTCCATTCGGCGGCGCTCCTTTCGGTTGAGCCACGCGCGCGCCTGTCGCGCGCCGGCGTTGGCATCATAGGCGCATCGCGCGGCGGCTTGCTGATGTGGCGCAAACCGTGTCGAACCGACGGCATGGCGGCGTCATGGCGGCGGCGGGCCGCCGCGTGGCTGGCTGGAACGGGAAGGCGCGGCGCATGGCCGCGTTGGGCGGCGGGCCGCGTGGCCGCGGTTACTGCGAGAGCGCCCGCGCCGCCTCGACCTGGGATTCGAAAAAGGTCTGGAAGCTGATGGCGAGGCCGGCCATCAGCAGGCCGGTGCCGATCAGCAGCGACAGGATGACCAGGATCACCACCGGCCAGCCCGAGCGGGTGGGCTGGCCGTGCGGGTTGAAGCGCGCGTCCCATTTGTCGTCGGCGCGCAGCCCGTACACGATGGCGGTGAGGAAGGCGGCGATCAGCGAGGTGCCGCCGGCCACCGCGAAGGTCCAGTTCAGCGCGGGCGAGCCGGCCCCGGTCTGCATCGACGCCACGCCGATGGCGCCGGCCAGCGTGGCCAGCAGGTGGGCCCAGCCGAATTTGTCGCGCAGCCCGCCCAGGTAGAAGCGGTGCAGCCCGAGGCTGCCGCACAGGAAGGCCAGGGCGACCGTGGCCAGCTTGGATTTGCCGGTGGCGGCGGTCTTGGCGGCGGCGGGGACTTGGGTGGCGACGGGCATGGGCGGCGACGAAGTGAGGGCCGGCGGAACCTGCCGGCGGGGGCGGTCACGGGCCAGCCGTGCTGGCGCCGGCGCTCATTGTACGCCGCCGCATGATGCCGGCAATGCGCACGATGCCGCACGGGCGCGCCGCCGCCGCGGCGCGCGCGGGGCGGATCGGCAATCGGGGGAAGGGCGCAAAAGCGGGCGCAAAAGCGGGCGCAAAAGCGGGAAAATCCGGGCGCGGCGCCCGATCCGGCGATCCGGCGATCCGGCTAGCGGCCGCCGTCGCGTCCGCGCGCCTGCCAGCCGGGGCCGACGCCGGAGTTGCGCTGCTCGCCGCGCACCGGGTCCGCCTGCGCGCTGCGCTCGGACGGGCGGGCGCGCTCGTCCTCGCGTTCCTGGGGCGGCAGCGCGCGGCCGCTGAGGCGGTCGTCGGCGCGCGCGCGCGCTTCCATGCGTTCGATCTGGGCGCGCACGTGATCCTGCCGTTCGGCGCGCACGCTGGCCATTTCCCAGCCACCCTGGCCCGCCTGCGCGCGGGCATTGGCCAGGCTCCGGCCGTCGGGCCGGCTATGGTGCCAGAACGCGACCTGGGCATGGCCGGCGCCGCTGAGGCCGAGCAGAAGCACGGCCAGCAGGATGCCCGCCACCGGGTCGCGCAGGAGAGTGCGGGGGAACATGCGGAATCCCAGTTTCCTGTCGCGCGGCGATGTTGTCGGAAGATGGAATCATGGTACGCACGCGCATCCGGCGCGCCTATGCAAAAGCCGTTACCGGTGTAACGGATTGTTTCGCCCCCGCCGCCGCGTCATGACGCAGCGATGAAACCCCGGCGTGCTTCATTTGGCGGCGCTTATTTCGCGGCGCCCATTTCATGGCGCATAGCGGATGCGGTAGATCGCGCCCGCCATGTCGTCGCTGACCAGCAGCGAGCCATCGGGCGCCACCTGCACGTCGACCGGCCGGCCCCACGGCCGGCCGTCCTGCAGCCAGCCTTGCGCGAATACCTCGCTGCGCACGGCCTGGCCGCGCCCGTCGAGCACCACCCGGACCACGCGGTAGCCGACCGGCTGGCTGCGGTTCCAGCTGCCATGTTCGGCAATAAAGATATTGTTGCGATATTCGGCAGGAAATTGCGATCCGGCATAGAAGCGCATGCCGAGCGCGGCAACGTGGGCGCCGAGCCTGGCCGCCGGCGGCGCGAACTCGGCGCAGGCGCGCTGCTTGCCGAATTCCGGGTCGGCGATGTCGCCGGCATGGCAGTACGGATAGCCGAAGTGCTGGCCGGCGCGGGCGAGGTGGTTGAGCTCGTCGTCGGGCACGTCGTCGCCGAGGTTGTCGCGGCCGTTGTCGGTGAACCAGAGCTCGCGCGTGCCGGGCTGCCAGTCGAAGCCGACCGTGTTGCGCACGCCGCGCGCCACCACCTGCAGGTCGCTGCCGTCGGGCTTCATCTTCATGATGTTGGCGTAGCGGTTCTCGTCCGGCTTGCAGATATTGCACGGCGCGCCGACCGGCACGTAGAGATAGCCGTCCGGGCCGAACGCGATGAACTTCCAGCCGTGGTGCGTTTCGCCGGGAAAGCGGTCGCTCACCACGACGGGCGCGGGCGGATTGTCCAGGCGGGCCTCCACGCCGTCGATGCGCACGATGCGCGAGGTCGAGGACGCATAGAGCGCGCCGTCGCGGAACGCCACGCCGACCGGCATGGTCAGCCCGGTGGCGACGGTGCGCACCTGCGGGTTGCCGGCGAGTGGCGCGGCGATGGCGTACACCTTGCCTTCGCCGCGCGTGCCCACGAACAGCGTGCCGGCCGGCGACATGGTCATGCCGCGCGCCTCGGGCACCGCCTGGCTCAGCACTTCGATGCGAAAGCCGGGCGGCAGCTTGATGCGGTCCAGCGGCAAGGCCTCGGCGGCGCCGGCGGCGGCCGCATGCCCGAGCCAGGCGCCGGCGGCAAGCCAGCCCGCCAGCAGGGCGCGGCGGGCGCGAATGTGAAGGTAGGAACGCATGCGATGCTCTCCTGTCGGGGTTTTCGCCACGATGCCCGTGGCGGGGTGTCGCGTCAATCGCTCTAAGTGTTTGTTTGGCCTCGGGATTTGGGCTATACTCTTGTGTTTCGTGTTCGAACATCAAGTTTTCTGAGGAATCACACCCATGGTCGTAATCCGTCTGGCTCGCGGTGGCAGCAAGAAGCGCCCGTTCTTCAACATCGTCGCCGCTGACTCGCGCAACCGTCGCGATGGCCGTTTCATCGAGCGTATCGGTTTCTACAATCCCCTGGCCGGCGCCAGCGAAGAAGGCCTGCGCCTGGTGCAGGACCGCCTGACCTACTGGACCGGCGTTGGCGCCCAGATGTCGCCGACCGTGGCCCGCCTGGTCAAGCAGAACGCCGCCAAGGCCGCTGCCTGATTGCTGTGACGCGCGTTTCGCGACGCGTGGCAGACGACACGTGACCGAACGCAAGCAAGGCGCCCCGGCGCGGCGGCCGCTGAATGTGCCGCTGGAACCCGCGGCCCGTCCGCAGTCCGCCGGCCAGAAGCCGGCGCCCAGGCCGCAGGCCGGATTGCCGGCCACGCTGGCGTACACCGGCGCGTTGCCGGACGACCTGATCGAGGTCGGCTACGTCGGCGCCGCATACGGAATCCGGGGCTGGATCAAGATCCAGCCGCACGCCGACGATGCCAGCGCGCTGCTGCACGCGCGCCGCTGGTGGCTGCTCAAGCCGCCGGCCGGCGTGCTGGGCGCGGCGGGTGCGGTGAGCGCCGAAGCCCTGTGCGTGAAGATCGCGCAGTCCCGCGAGCATAGCGGCACGGTGGTGGCGCAGGCGGTCGGCGTGTCCGACCGCAGCCACTCGGAGGCGCTCAAGGGCCGTCGTGTATGGATCCGCCGCGAGGATTTCCCCGCGCCGGACGAGAACGAGTTTTACTGGGTCGATCTGATCGGCTGCGCCGTGTCCAACGAACAGGGCGAGCTGCTGGGCGAAGTGTCCGGCCTGATCGACAACGGGGCTCACCAGATCCTGCAGGTGGCGCATGCCTTGCCCGACGGCAAGACCGGCGAGCGCCTGATCCCGTTTGTCGATGCCTTCCTGCGCTCGGTCGATATCAAGGCCCGGCAGGTGGTGGTCGACTGGGGGCTGGATTACTGAGCGCCCGGCGACAGGCGCCGGGCCGGGCCCGGTGGGCAAGCCAAGGGAGAGGCGGATGCAGTTCGATGTGATCACGCTGTTTCCCGAGATGTTCCGCGCGCTGACCGACTGGGGCATTACCAGCCGGGCGGCGAAGCAGCAGCGCTATGTGCTGCGCACCTGGAATCCGCGCGATTTCACCACCGACAACTACCGTACCATCGACGACCGCCCGTATGGCGGCGGCCCTGGCATGGTGATGCTGGCCAGGCCGCTCGAGGACGCCATCGACGCGGCCTGCGCGGCCCAGCAGGCGGCGCGGGCCGATGCCCAGGTGGATGCGGCGGATACGGTGAAGCCGCACGTGGTGCTGATGTCGCCGCAGGGCGCGCCGCTGACGCACGCGAAGGTGATGTCGCTGGCGCAGCGCCCCGGGCTGGTGCTGCTGTGCGGGCGCTACGAGGCCATCGACCAGCGCCTGATCGAGCGGCGCGTGGACGAGGAAATCAGCCTCGGCGATTTCGTGCTGTCGGGCGGCGAGCTGCCGGCGATGGCGGTGATCGACGCGGTGGTCAGGCATCTGCCCGGCGTGCTCGGCGATGCGCAGTCGGCGGTGCAGGACAGCTTCGTCAACGGCCTGCTGGATTGCCCGCACTACACGCGGCCGGAAGAATACGAAGGCATGCGGGTGCCCGAGATACTGCTCGGGGGCCATCATGCCGAGATCGAGAAGTGGCGGCGCCAGCAGGCGCTCGCCAACACTGCGAGGAAGCGCCCCGACCTGATCGGGGCCGCCCGCAGCGCAGGTTTGCTCAGCCGCGCCGACGAGAAATTCCTGTCGGCGTGGCTGGCGAATGAAGGGCGGGAGTTCGCTCCCGTCAAGTGAAACCCCATCCTCTGCCGGGGCCCGGGCAACGCCCGGGGCATACAACGCCGGCATGATGGACAAGGAGAAGAAACGATGAACCTCATCGAGCTGATCGAGAAAGACGAAATCGCGCGCCTGACCGCGAACAAGACCATCCCCGCATTCGCACCCGGCGACACCGTGATCGTCAGCGTGAACGTGGTGGAAGGTAACCGCAAGCGCGTGCAGGCCTACGAAGGCGTCGTGATTGCCAAGCGCAACCGCGGCCTGAACTCGTCCTTCATCGTGCGCAAGATTTCCTCGGGTGAAGGCGTGGAACGCACGTTCCAGCTGTACTCGCCGCTGATCGCCGGTATCGAAGTGAAGCGCCGCGGCGACGTCCGCCGCGCCAAGCTGTACTACCTGCGTGAGCGTTCGGGCAAGTCCGCGCGTATCAAGGAAAAGCTGGCATACAAGGCAGCGCCCGCCAAGGCGGCAGCCGCCGAGTAAGCCGGTTGCCGTGGCCGGTCCGCCGGCCGTGGCTGCGCAAGAAGGGCACCTCCGGGTGCCCTTTTTGCATGGGTCCGCGCAAGCCGTCCGGCAAAGCGTCCTGTTGCATCGCGCAAAGACGGTTTTGCCCGTCATCTGTCATACTGCGAGGCGATATGCGTCCCGCCTTCGATCCCGAAACCCTACCCATCGTCTCCACCGATAGCAGCCATCCGGCCCTGCCTGAGGTGCGCCTGCGGCCGGACTTCGTGCGCCACCGGCTCAAGTCGCCGCCGGCGTGGGCGCCCGAGCTGACCGACGAATCGCGCATCTACGACCGCAGCGTGGCGCTGCGCGACGCCGCCGTGCTGGTGCCGCTGGTGGAGCGCGAGGACGGCCTGACGGTGCTGCTCACGCAGCGCAACGCCAACCTCAGCGCCCACGCGGGGCAGATCAGCTTTCCGGGCGGGCGCCACGAGCCGTCGGATGTCGACCGGGTGGACACCGCGCTGCGCGAGACGGAAGAAGAAGTGGGGCTGGTGCGGGACTACGTGGAGGTGCTGGGCGCGCTGCCCGACTACATCACGGGCACCGGATTCCACGTCAGCCCCGTGGTCGGGCTGGTCCGCAGCGGCTTCACGCTGCGCCCCGACGCGCGCGAGGTGGCGGACGTGTTCGAGGTGCCGCTCGGCTTCCTGATGGACCCATCCCATCACCAGCGACGCCTGTTCCGCTGGGTCGACGGCGAACGGCTGTTCTACGCCATGCCCTTCCCGCGCGAGAACGGCGGCTACCGCTTCATCTGGGGCGCCACCGCCGGCATGCTGCGCAATCTCTACCACCTGCTGGCGGCCTGAAGCCGCTCGCGTTCGGTTCAGGCCGCCGCCTGCCGCTGCGCGATGCAGTGGGGGCAGCTCTTGCCCACCACGTAGTGCGGGCTCTGCTGTTCCTCGGGCGTGACCACGGCGCGGCAGGCGAAGCACTGCTTGGGGCCGGCCGGCTCCAGGCTGGGATTCAGCGCGGTGCGGTAGTCGAACACGAAGCAGTCGCCCCGGTAGTGGCTGCCGCCCACTTCCTCGAAATATTTCAGGATGCCGCCCTCGAGCTGGTAGACGTGCTCGATGCCGGCTTCCTGCATGTGGATGGCGGCCTTCTCGCAGCGGATGCCGCCGGTGCAGAACGACACCACGGTCTTGCCCTCGAATGCCGCCTTGTGCGCGGCGATGGCGGGCGGGAAGTCGCTGAACTTGGCGATGTCGTAGTCCACCGCGTGGGTGAAGGTGCCGACCGCCACCTCGAAATCGTTGCGGGTGTCGAGCATCACCACGGGGCGGCCGGCATCGTCGTGGCCCTGGTCGAGCCAGCGCTTCAGGTCCACCGGCCGCACCGCCGGCGCGCGCCCGGCTTCGGGGCGGATCAGCGGCATCTTCATGGTGATGATTTCCTTCTTCTCGCGCACCAGCATGCGCTTGAAGGGCTGGCTCTCCGACAGGCTTTCCTTGGGCGCGATGTCGGCGAAGCGCGGATCGGCGTGCAGCCAGCCCATGAAGCCGTCGATGGCCGCGCGGCTGCCCGCCAGGAACATGTTGATGCCCTCCGGCGCGAGCAGGATGGTGCCCTTCAGGCCCAGGGCCTCGCAGCGCGCGCGCATGTCCGGGCGCAGGGCCGGAATATCGTCCAGCGTGACGAATTTATAAGCGGAGATGTTGACGATCTGCATAGCGGAGGCGCGCCCGGCCGCGCGCCTTGCGGCCGCGCGGTAACTGCCTGATTGGAAAGGCGAAATTATAGCGCCTCGGAGGCCGCGCGGCGGCCTTGCCCGAGCGCCCCGCTCGGGCATGCCGGCGCGGCGCGCCTGCAAAGAAGGCAGGCGCGGCCATGCCGAGCCGGTACAATCACGTCCATGTCTGCACCTCGCTTCGTTCATCTCCGCCTCCATTCCGAATACTCCGTCGTCGACGGGATCGTGCGCCTCGATGCCGCCGTCGAGGCCGCCGCGGCCGACGGCATGGGCGCGCTCGCCCTGACCGACCTCGCCAACGCCTTCGGCCTGATCCGCTTCTACAAGGAAGCGCGCGGCGGCGGCGTCAAGCCGGTGGTCGGCGCGGACGTCTGGCTCACCAACGCCGAAGACCGCGACAAGCCGGCGCGCCTGCTGCTGCTGGTGCAGGACCGGCGCGGCTACCTCAACCTGTGCATGCTGCTGTCGCGCGCGTGGCTGTCCAACCAGCACCGCGGCCGCGCCGAGATCGAGCCCGGCTGGTTCGACGAGCCCGGCGAGGAGGGCCTGCCGCTGGCCACCGGACTGATCGCGCTGTCCGGCGCCATGAGCGGCGACATCGGCATGGCGCTGGCCAACGGCAACGACGCCGCGGCCGAGCGCGCCGCCGCGCACTGGGCCCGGGTGTTCCCGCAGCGCTTCTACGTCGAGCTGCAGCGCGCCGGCCATCCCGGCACCGACGCCTACGTGCAGCAGGCCGTGCAGCTGGCGGCCAGGCTGCGCCTGCCGGTGGTGGCGACGCACCCGGTGCAGTTCATGACCGCCGACGACTTCACCGCGCACGAGGCCCGCACCTGCATCGCCGAGGGCGAGCTGCTGGCCAACCCGCGGCGCACGCGGCGCTTCACCACCGACCAGTATTTCAAGACGCAGGACGAGATGTGCGCGCTGTTCGCCGACATCCCGTCCGCGCTCGAGAACGCGGTGCAGATCGCGCGCCGCTGCAACCTCACGCTCGAGCTGGGCAAGCCGCGCCTGCCGCTGTTCCCCACGCCGGACGGCATGTCGCTCGACGACTACCTCGTCCACCTCGCCAAGGAAGGCCTGGAAAAGCGCATGGCCGTGCTGTTCCCGGACGAGGCCGAGCGCGAGTCCCGGCGCGCCGAGTACTACGCGCGGCTGGAATTCGAGACCGGCACCATCATCAAGATGGGCTTCCCCGGCTACTTCCTGATCGTGGCGGACTTCATCAACTGGGCCAAGAACAACGGCGTGCCGGTGGGCCCGGGGCGGGGCTCCGGCGCCGGCTCGCTGGTGGCCTACGCGCTCGGCATCACCGACCTCGACCCGCTCAAGTACGCGCTGCTGTTCGAGCGTTTCCTGAACCCGGAACGGGTCTCGATGCCCGACTTCGACATCGACTTCTGCCAGCACGGGCGCGACCGCGTCATCACCTACGTGAAGGAGAAGTACGGCAAGGACGCGGTCTCGCAGATCGCCACCTTCGGCACGATGGCGGCCAAGGCCGCCGTGCGCGACGTGGGCCGCGTGCTCGACCTCGGCTACGGCTTCGTCGACAGCATCGCCAAGCTGATCCCGTTCAAGCCCGGCAAGCTGGTCACCATCGAGGAGGCCAAGAAGGAAGAGCCGCTGCTGACCGAGCGCGAGAACAACGAGGAGGAAGTGCGCCAACTGCTGGAGCTGGCGCAGCGCGTCGAGGGCATGACCCGCAACGTCGGCATGCACGCCGGCGGCGTGCTGATCGCGCCCGGCAAGCTCACCGACTTCTGCCCGCTCTACACCCAGGGCGGCCAGAACGACGGCATGAGCGGCGTGGTCAGCCAGTACGACAAGGACGACGTGGAAGCGGCCGGCCTGGTCAAGTTCGACTTCTTGGGCCTGACCACGCTGACCATCCTCGACTGGGCCGAGCGCTACATCCGCCGGCTCGACCCGTCCAGGGCGGACTGGAACTGCAGCCACATCCCGCTCGACGACGGCCCCGCCTTCGACATCCTCAAGACCGCCAACACGGTGGCCGTGTTCCAGCTGGAAAGCCGCGGCATGCAGGGCATGCTGAAAGACGCCAAGCCCGACCGCTTCGAGGACATCATCGCGCTGGTGGCGCTCTACCGCCCGGGCCCGATGGACCTGATCCCCAGCTTCTGCGCGCGCAAGCACGGCCGCGAGAAGGTGGAGTACCCGGACCCGCGCGTCGAGCCGGTGCTCAAGGAGACCTACGGCATCATGGTCTACCAGGAGCAGGTGATGCAGATGGCGCAGATCATCGGCGGCTACTCGCTCGGCGGCGCCGACCTGCTGCGCCGCGCGATGGGCAAGAAGAAGCCCGAGGAAATGGCGCAGCACCGCGTCATGTTCCGCGAGGGCGCCGACAAGAACGGACTGACCGCCGGGCAGGCCGACGACATCTTCGACCTGATGGAGAAGTTCGCCGGCTACGGCTTCAACAAGTCGCACGCGGCCGCCTATGCGCTGCTGGCCTACTACACGGCGTGGCTCAAGGCGCACCATCCGGCCGAATTCATGGCAGCCAACATGTCGCTGGCGATGGACGACACCGACAAGGTCAAGATCCTCTACGAGGACTGCAAGCTCAATGGCCTCAAGGTGCTGCCGCCCGACGTCAACGCCAGCGAATACCGCTTCGCGCCGACCGACGCCAAGACCATCCGCTACGGCCTCGGCGGCATCAAGGGCTCGGGCCAGGGCGCCATCGAGGACATCCTGCGCGCGCGCGAGGAAAAGCCGTTCGCCGACCTGTTCGATTTCTGCGAGCGCGTCGACCGCCGCCAGGTCAACCGCCGCACCATCGAGGCGCTGATCCGCGCCGGCGCGTTCGACAGCCTCAACGACAACCGCGGCCAGTTGCTGGCCTCGGTGTCGCGCGCGATGGAAGCGGCCGAGCAGAAGGCCGAATCGGCCAACCAGGTCTCGCTGTTCGACCTGATGGCCGACGCCGGCGCGTCGCACCGCCCCGAACTGGTCGACGAGCCGCGCTGGCCGCCCAAGCGCACGCTGCAGGAGGAGAAGCAGGCGCTCGGCTACTACTTCTCGGGCCACCTGTTCGACGCCTACCGCGACGAGGTCGGGCGCTTCCTCAAGGGCACGCTGGCCGGGCTGGAAAAGGAAGTGCAGGGCAATGGCGGCGGCTACGGGCGCGACGTGCGCGGCAAGGTCATCGCCGGCGTCATCACCGGCATGCGCACGCAGATGACGCAGCGCGGCAAGATGCTGATCGTGATGCTCGACGACGGCACCGCGCAGATCGAGATGACGGTGTTCAACGAACTGTTCGACGCCAACCGCCACATGTTCCGCGACGACGAGCTGGTGATCGTGCAGGGCAACGCGCGCCACGACACCTTCACCGGCGGCGTGCGCTTTACCGCCGAATCGGTGATGGACCTGGTGGCCGCGCGCGCCCGCTATGCCGAGGCCGTGGGGCTGGCCTTCAACGGCAACGCCTCGACCGAGCTGCTGCGCGAGCTGCTCACGCCGTATCTCGCCACCGTGGCCAACACGCCGGGCCTGCCCGTGCGCGTGAGCTACGCCACCAGCGGCGCGCGCTGCGAGGCCGAGCTCGGGCGGCAGTGGCTGGTCACGCCGTCGGACGACGCGCTCGCGAGCTTCCGCGCGGCGCTGTCCGGCGACAGCGTGCGCATGCTGTACGGCTGATCCGCAGTTGCCGGCAGTCCGTCATCCCCTGGATCCACCACGCCCCCGCATGGCCAAGCAACGCATCCTCTTTCACCTGACCCACTTCCTGCGCGGCGGCATCGAGACCTCGCTGGTGTCGCTGCTGGCCTCGCTGGACCGGGAGCGCTTCGAGCTCGGCCTGACGCTGACCTATCCGACCGAGGCGCTGGAGACGCATTTCCGCGCCATGCTGCCGCCGGACGTGAAGATCCACATCCTGGCGCCGGAGCGCTGGCTGTCGCATTTCCGGCAGAAGAAGAAGGCCGGCAAGCTCGGCCCGCTGGGCAAGATCTACGAGGAAGTGCTGCTGCCGCCGGTGCGCAAGCCGCTGGTCAACCGGCGCTTTCGCGCGATCGCGCGCGGCTACGACCTTGCCATCGACTACGACATGTCGCTGTCGCGGCTGACCGGCCGCCTGCCGATACCGATGATCGGCTACCAGCACTTCAGCGTGGCGCACCTGGAGCGAGACAACCCGCGCAAGCTGCGCAAGCTGCGGCGCCAGTGCCGCGAGCACTACGACCGCATCGTGGTGCTCAACGACAGCATGCTGGCCGACGCGCGCGCGCTGATTCCCGAGGCCGCGGCCAAGTTCGTGCGCCTGTACAACGCCACCGACCTGGACCGCATCCGCGCGCTCGGCAACGCGCCGTTCACGCCGCCGGCCCACCCCTACATCGTTTCGGTGGGGCGCCTGGAAGAAAGCCAGAAGGATTTCACCACGCTGCTGCACGCCTACGCCGCGCTGGTGCGCGGTACCGGCCTGCGCGAGCGCCTGGTGCTGGTGGGCGACGGCGCCTCGCGCGCGCGGCTCGAGGCGCTGGCGCGCGAGCTGGGCGTCAGCGAGCGGGTGACGTTCGCCGGCTTCCAGGCCAATCCCTACGCATGGATCCGCCACGCGCGGCTGATGGCGTTCAGCTCGAAGATGGAAGGGCTGCCCAACGTGCTGCTCGAAGGCATGGCGCTCGGCCAGCTGGTGGTAAGCACCGACTGCCCGGTGGGCCCGCGCGAGATCCTGGCCGACGGCAAGGCCGGCCTGCTCACGCCGGTCGGCGACGTGCACGCGCTGGCCGAGGCGATCCGGCGCGGGCTGGAAGACGCGCCGCTGCGCGCGCGGCTGCTGGCCTTCGCCGCCACCCACATCGAGCAGATGGGGTTCGGCCCGACCTCGGCCGCCTTCGCGGCCTGCGTGGACGACCTGCTGGGGGCGCCGCCGGCCGCCGCGCCCGGCGCTAGCCCCGCGGCTCCTGCGGCTGCGTCTTCTGCCGCAGGTACCACAGCTTGATGTACTTGTAATAGCTGGCCTGGCCGTTCATCAGCGCCACGCCCAGCCCCTGCGCGCCGTCGAGGAAGCCGCGGCGCATCAGGTAGGTGCGCAGGAAGGCCCAGGCGCCATGCAGCACGGCGCCGGCGGGCGAGGCCGACTTGCCGCGCGCGAAGCCCTGCTGCGCGCCCAGCGTGGAGTACTGGTCGACCTTGCGCAGCACCTGCGAGAAGTCGTCGTAGGTGTAGTGCAGCAGCGGCGAGGCCAGCTTGCCGACCGGGCCGTCGGCGACCACGCGCTCGTGCACGAGGTCGTCGGTAAAGCGGGCATGGCCGCGCCTGAACAGCCGTGTGACGTAGTCGGGATACCAGCCGCCGTGGCGGATGAAGCGGCCGCAGAAGCGCGACAGGCGCGGCATCTCGTAGGCGTCGGCCTGGCCGGACGCGACCGCCGCCAGGATCTCGTCGCGCAGCTCGGGCGTGACGCGCTCGTCGGCGTCGAGCGAGAAGACCCACTCGGTGTCGGCCTTGGACACGGCCAGGTTCTTCTGGGCGCCGAAGCCCGGCCAGTGCCCGGTTTCGAACACCTCGGCGCCGAGGCCGCGGGCCAGCTCGACCGTGCCGTCCCGGCTACCCGAATCCACTATAATCGCGCGGTCGCACCAGGACACGCTTTCCAGGCAGGCCCGGATGTTGTGTGCCTCGTTTTTCGTAATCAGTACGACTGAGATTTTCATAGAGCTTGTTTATGGTGTTTCGTGCGATAAAGCCGACTTCATTTGCCAATGTCCTCGTCCTGGCATTTCCGATCCTGGTGCTGTGCATCCCCAAAGGGGCCGGGATCTTCCTCGCCGGCGTGGTAGGACTCGCGCTGTGGAGCGGGCATGGCATCCGCACTACCTGGTCCGAGGGGCGCGGTGTGCTGTATCCGCTGGGGCTCGCTATTCTAGCCCTGACGATCGTCTACCTGGGCTCGAAGCTGGTCTTCGGCGTGCCGTGGAACGTGATTGATAATCCCTCCCGGAGCCTGTTGGCGCTGCTGGCTTGCCTGGTCATCCTGCACACCGCGCCCGACCCGCGCGTGCTTTGGCGAGGCATCACGATCGCCCTGGCGGCTGGCTTCGCCATCGTGGCGTACCAGTACTTTGTCCTGCAGGAGCCGCGCCCGGCGGCCTGGACCCAGGCCATCGCGTTCGCCAACATGGTGGCGGCGCTGGGCATCATCGGATTCGTGAGGCCGGGCACCGACCGGCGCGCGCATGTGGTGGCCTGGCTCAACCTGGCGCTGGCCATCGCCATCCTGGCCCTGAACGGCACGCGGGGCGCGCTGCTGGCGCTGCTCGTCACCATGCTGCCGCTGCTGCTGGTGCGCTACCCCGGCCTGAAGCCGTGGCGCTTCGTCACTGCGATCTCGCTGATCGGGCTGCTGGGCATCGGCCTGTACCTCGTGCCGAGCAGTCCGGTCGAGCAGCGTGTCGATCAGGTCCGCACCGAGATCAAGGGATTTCAGCACGGCGACAACGAGACTTCGGTCGGCGCACGCCTGAAGATCTGGGAGATCGCCATCGATTCGGTTCGTGTCCATCCGTGGATGGGCGTCGGCGTGGGGCAGTTTGCCCGGGTCCTGCGCGCTTCCGAGTTCTGCCGGCAACACCCGTCGCCGATCTGCCGGCTCGAGCACGCGCACAATGACATATTCGAGGCGGCCGCCACGATGGGCGTGCCCGGGGTGTTGGCGCTGCTGGGTTTGTTTTTCGTGCCGGGCATGCTGTTCTGGCGGCTGTTCCGCACCAGTTGCCGCAACGCCAACAGGCTTGGCGTCAGCCTCAGCGCGTCCGGCATCGGCGTGGTCCTGGCCAGCCTGATCAGCGGCCTGACCCAGGTGACGATGGCGCACCAGGCCAACATCGTGTTCTACGCCGGCATCGTCGGGCTGCTGCTCGGCCTGGCTGCCCTACAAGCAAGACATCCCCGCGCCGGCGGGGTGGAGAACCTGTGAACGTTCGAGAACAACACGCCCCCCACGGCCGCGAGGCCGATACCCTGAAGCGCGTCTGGGCCTACCTGCGCCCGGAGATGCGCGTCTTCGTCGTCGCCATCATCGCGATGGCGGTGGTGGCGGGCGCGGAAGGCCTGATCCCCAAGGTCGTCAACGACCTGCTCGACAAGGGGTTCGGCGGCGCCTACGTCGGCAAGCTCTGGCACGTGCCGGCGCTGCTGACCGGCGTGGCGCTGATCCGCGGCGTGGCGCAGTTCGCCTCCGGCTACCTGCTGAGCCTGATCTCCAACCGCGTGCTGCTGAAGATGCGCATGCAGATGTTCGAGCGCATGCTGCACGCGCCGGCGCTGTTCTTCCACCGCAATACCGCGGCGTCGCTCATCAACGCGGTGATCTTCGAGGTCAACCAGGTCATGCAGATCCTGACCGGCGTGCTGATCACGCTGGTGCGCGATTCGCTGACGGTGCTGGCGCTGCTGGTCTACCTGTTCTACACCAACTGGCGGCTGACGCTGGTGGTGGCGGTGATCCTGCCGGTGATCGGCTTCGTGATGTCCAAGGTCAACCGGCGCCTGCGCCGCCTGAACCGCGACCACCAGGCGCTGACCAACAGCGCGGCCTACGTGGTCGAGGAAGCGGTGGGCGGCTACAAGGTGGTCAAGCTGCACGGCGGCGAACAGTACGAGACCCGGCGCTTCGCCGCGATGGCCGAGCGCCTGCGCGGCTATTCGATGCGCATGGCGGTGGCGGGCGGGCTGAACCAGCCGGTCACGGCCTTCCTGGCGTCGCTGGCGCTGTCGGTGATCCTGACCATCGCCATGATCCAGTCGCAGTCCAACCAGACCACGGTGGGCAGCTTCACCGGCTTCGTGATGGCGATGCTGCTGCTGATCTCGCCGCTCAAGCACCTGACCGACCTCAACCAGCCGCTGCAGCGCGGCCTGACCGCAGCCGAGATGATCTTCGGCCTGATCGACGAGCCGGTCGAGCGCCAGGAGGGCGGCCTGCCGCTGGCGCGCGCGCGCGGCGACCTGGTGTTCGACAAGGTGAGCTTCCGCTACGGCGACGCCGGCCGGCCGGCGCTGGACAAGGTCAGCTTCCATGCCAGCGCGGGCGAGGTGGTGGCGCTGGTGGGGCCGTCGGGCAGCGGCAAGACCACGCTGGTCAACCTGGTGCCGCGCTTCTTCGACCCGACCGAGGGCCGCATCCTGCTCGACGGCCAGCCGATCGACGTGTTCACGCTCAAGGACCTGCGCACCCAGATCGCCTTCGTCAGCCAGGACGTGGTGCTGTTCAACGGCACCGTGGCGGCCAACGTCGCCTACGGCGTGCACGACGCGCAGGACATCGACATCGCGCGCGTCGAGCGCGCGCTGGCGGCGGCCTACCTGACCGACATGGTCAAGGGCCTGCCGCAGGGCCTCGAGACCAATATCGGCGACAACGGCATGAAGCTGTCGGGCGGCCAGCGCCAGCGGCTGGCGATCGCGCGCGCGATCTACAAGGACGCGCCGATCCTGATCCTCGACGAGGCCACCTCGGCGCTGGATTCGGAGTCGGAGCGCCAGGTCCAGGCCGCGCTGGAGGCGCTGATGGTCGGCCGCACCACGCTGGTGATCGCGCACCGCCTGTCCACCATCGAGAACGCCGACCGCATCGTGGTGCTGGACCACGGGCGCGTGGCCGAGCACGGCAGCCACGAGGAGCTGCTGTCGGCCGAGGGGCTCTACGCCGGGCTGCACAAGATCCAGTTCGCCACGCACTGAGCGCGGCGCCGGCGCCGCGGGCAGGCGGCGCCACATCCTCCCGCCGGGGTTTGCCGGTGCCGCCGGCCGACTTGGCTAGAATGGCAGGCAAACCACAGCCGAGAGGATGACATGAGCCAGCCCGTTTCCCCGATCAGCCGCTATCCCGTGCTCGCGCTCGCCAATCTGCCCGACGACATCCGCGCGCGCATCCTGGAGGTCCAGGACAAGGCCGGCTTCGTTCCCAACGTGTTCCTCACGCTGGCGCACCGGCCCGACGAGTTCCGCGCGTTCTTCGCCTACCACGACGCGCTCATGCTCAAGGAGGGCGGCCTGACCAAGGGCGAGCGCGAGATGATCGTGGTGGCGACCTCGGGCGCCAACCAGTGCCTGTACTGCGTGGTGGCGCACGGCGCCATCCTGCGCATCTACGAGAAGCAGCCGGCGCTGGCCGACCAGGTCGCGGTCAACTACCGCAAGGCCGACATCACGCCGCGCCAGCGCGCCATGCTCGATTTCGCGCTCAAGGTCTGCCAGGTCTCGCACGAGGTCGACGAAGCCGATTTCGCCGCGCTGCGCGCGCATGGCTTCAGCGACGAGGATGCCTGGGACATCGCCGCCATCACGGCGTTCTTCGGCCTGTCCAACCGCATGGCCAACACCATCGGCATGCGCCCGAACGACGAGTTTTACCTGATGGGGCGCGTGCCCAAGGCAAAATAGCGCGCTCGTTCGCTGATTCGCTGATTCGCCCGCTGCCGGGGCCGCGCGTGGCGCGGTCTCCGGCTCCCGTTGCCTCGATCCACCAACTTCTGTTCGTCCTGCCCGACCGGCACGGCGCCTTCCATCTTGAATCCTGTCTCGCTCTTCTTCGCCCAGGCCTGCCTGGTGGTGGGCACGCCCTTCGTCCTGTGGCGCGGACTGCGCATCGGCAGCATCGTGCCGCTGGTCGCCATGCAGATCGTGGGCGGCATCCTGCTCGGGCCGTCGCTGCTGGGCACCTTGTGGCCGCGGGGCTGGCAGGCGCTGTTCGGCGCCGCGCAGCTGTCGGCGCTGTCGGGCCTGCAATGGCTGGCGGTGGTGCTGTTCGCTTTCCTGTCGGGCCTGCACATCGGCGGCGCCGGGCAGCCGGGCATGCGGCGCATCGCCACGGCGGCGGCGTTGGGCTGCGTGCTGGCGCCGTTCGCGCTCGGCACCGCGGCCGGCGCGTGGCTGGCGCATGCCGCGCCGGCGGTGGTCGGGCCGGCGGCCTCGGCCTGGCAGTTCGCCTTTGCCGTGGGCGTGTCGATGGCAGTGACCGCGCTGCCGGTGCTGGGCGCCATCCTGCGCGAGATGAAGCTGTCCGACTCGGTGCCCGGCCAGCTCGCGCTGGGCTGCTCCGCGTTCAGCGACGCGGCGATCTGGCTGGTGCTCTCGGTCATCCTCGCCAGCGCGGGCCGCTCGTCGGCCGGCGACTTCCTGCGCCTGGCGCTGTGCGGCGCGCTCTACGTCGGCGCCATGCTGTGGCTGGTGCGCCCGGCGCTGGCGCGCCTGCTGCCGCGCATGCAGGGCAACGACGCCCGGCTGGCGCTGGTCGCGGTGCTGATCTTCGGCTCCGCGCTGGTCTCCGAATCGATCGGGCTGCACTACATACTGGGCGGCTTCCTGGCCGGCGTGGCGCTGCCGCGCGAGGCGGCGGCCGACCTGCGGCGCCAGCTCGAGCCGACCACGGTGGTGGTGCTGATGCCGTTCTTCTTCCTGATGACCGGGCTGCGCACCGACATCGCCATCGGCGGGTACGACACGCTGCTCGTGTTCGCGCTCAGCACGCTGGTGGCGGTTGCCGGCAAGGTGGCCGGCACCGCGCTGCCCGCGCGCCTGGCCGGCCTGCCGCGGCGCGAGGCGTGGATGCTGGGCGCGCTGGTGCAGACCAAGGGGCTGATGGAAGTGGTGGTGTTGGGCATCCTGTTCGAGGCCGGGCTGATCGGCCAGACGGCGTTCTCGGGGCTGCTGCTGATGGCGCTGGCCACCACGGTGCTGGCCAAGCCGCTGACGCGCGCCGCTTCCGGGCTGCGCGGCGCCGCCTGAGCCGGGCGCGCTAGCGCACCTCCGCGCACGCGCCGCTGCGCGGGTCGAACAGGACCGGCCACGCCTGCTCGTAGATCCCCGGCGTGCAATGCTTCTCGCAGTGGGCATGGGCCAGCGTCACGCGGCGCGGGTCCTGCCACACCATCAGCGTGCAGCCGCTGTCGTCGAGCGCGCGCAGTTCGATGTGCGGGGTCTTGCGGGTCTGGCGGAACTCGGCCAGGTCGAAATGGCAGGAGCCGCGCCGGCCGACCCACAGGGTCCAGGTGAGGCTGCGCACGTCGTTGCTCGCCACGCGCATGTGCGCGTCCTCGCGGAAACCATCGTCTTCGGTGCGCTGGCAGCTGCCGGCGAGGTCGATGTCGCGCGGCGGTATCGGCGTGGCGCGCTCGCGCGCGGCGCCGGCGGCCGAGGGGCGCGGCTCGCGCGCGCGCGCGGCGGGCGGGGAGGGCGGCGGCAAGGTCACGGTACAGGCCGTCAGCGCGGCAACCGACAGCGCGGCGACCGGCACCCACGCAGGCAAGCGCGTGTTCTTCATGGCTACTCCTTGCGCCCGGTGCCCGCGCGGCCGTCGGGCTGGCCGCGCCCACCTCTACCTGTAGTTATAGCGGATGCGCAAAGGAAGGCGAGGGGAAAGCACGGCGCCTGCGTGCGGCAGGCATCGGAGGCCGCCGCCGGCGTTGCCGCGCCGCGCAACGAAAAGCAAAAACCCCGCGCCGTTGCCGGCGCGGGGTTTTTCGTTTGCGGGACTGCGCGCGCCCGGCGCCGCATCTGGCGACGCGGTGCCGGGCGTGGGCTTACTTGGCCGCGGAGAAGTCGAGCGCGTTGCTCAGGTCGCCCATCGCCTTGCCCTTGTTGGCCAGCAGCGCATCGTCGCGCTGCTTCAGGCCCGGCAGCGTCGGCAGGGCGTAGCGGTGCGTGATGAAGCGCAGGATGGAGGCGGTGTCGTACTGGGTATGGTCGACGAAGCCCTTCTTGGCGAACGGCGACACGATGATCGCCGGGATGCGCGTGCCCGGGCCCCACACGTCGCCCTTCGGCACCGCGGCGTGGTCGAAGAAGCCGCCGTTTTCGTCGTAGGTCACGACGATCAGCATGTTCTTCCACTGCGGGCTTTGCTGGAGCTGGCTGATCACGCTGGCGATGTGGGCATCGCCGTCGGCCACGTTGGCGTAGCCGGCGTGCTGGTTCAGGTTGCCCTGCGGCTTGTAGAACGTGACGGCGGGCAGCTTGCCGGCGGCGGCGTCCTGCAGGAACTGCGAGTCGAAGTCCTTCAGGTGCGCGCTGCGGTAGCTGGCGTTGGCGACCGGGTCCAGCTTGGCGTAGAAGTTGAACGGCTGGTGGTGCGTCTGGAAGTTGGGCACGGCCTGGCCGTTGTTGATCAGCGTGCGGTCGGCCGTCACCTTGGACCAGGCGCCTGCATACCAGGCCCAGTTGACGCCGCGCGCGTCGAGCAGGTCGCCGATGGTGGCCTGCGTCTGCGGCGGCAGCGTGGTGGCCTTGCTCGGGTCGGCATAGGCCGCGTTGCCGCTGGCCGCCGGCGCGTTGCCGCTCGGCTGGTAGGCCGGCTGCATGGTGTTGACGGCGTAGTACATGCCCGTCTTGTCCTTCGGCGTCAGCGTGCTGTCGTTCTTGTAGGTGGCAGCACCGGTCAGGACGCTGGCCGGCGCCGCGGCGGCCGGCGTGAGGCGCACGAAATTGCCGTTGGCATCGGTGTCGATGGCGGAGATCGAGCCGCTGGCCGGCGAGGTGTCCGCGTTCGGGTATTGCGGCGCGCAGGCGCAGACCAGGTACTGGTGGTTCAGGAACGAGCCGCCGAACGCACCCATGTAGAAGTTGTCGGCCAGCGTGTAGTTCTGGGCGACCTTCCACAGGGCCATCTTGCTGCCGTCGTAGTAGCCCATCGACAGGCCGCCGGCGTCGGAGTAGGCCGCGAACTTGTCGTTCTTGCCGCCGTTGATCTGCATCTGGTTGTTGTAGAAGCGGTGCACCAGGTCGCGCGTGATGACGGTCTGGTCCACCACCGTGCTGGTGTTCTGCACGCCGGCCGGATCGTCGATGCGGAACGGCTTGTTGGCCCAGCCGACCGTGTTGGCCTGCGGGATCGTGACGGTCTGGCCGGTGGCGGTGAAGCCGCCCCAGGTCGGCGGCAGCGAGGACAGCGCGCTGTTGTCGAAGTCCTTCTGCGGCTCGATCTTGCCGTCCGACGTCGGGTTCGCGCCGGGGATGCCGTTGGCGCCCGGGAACAGGCCATACAGGGTGTCGAAGCCACGGTTTTCCGCGTAGATCACCACCACGGTCTGGATGTTGTTCAGCGCCAGGCGCTTGGCCACGCCGTCGCCGATGGCCTTGCCGATGTCGCCACCAGCGGCCACGGCGTCGGCGATCAGGTCGATGGTCTGGTCGATCTCGGCCTGCAGCGTGGTCTTGATCTTGCTGTCGGTTTCCTTGTTGTGGTCTTCCAGCAGCTTGTCCGCGGCCACGCCGAGGCGGGTGGCCAGTTGCGTCTTGGCCGCGTTGAGGTCGCCGCCGTTGCCGTCCATCAGCGCGGCCAGCTCGGTCGAGATGGCGCTGAGCACGCCGTTGGCCGCCGCCGGTGCGCGGAAGACCAGCGGGCGGGTCACTGCGTTGTGCGCGCTGCCGTCGTTGCGGAAGGCGTCGGTGCCGATCTCGGCCACCACGGCGCCGCTGCCGGTGAGCGTGTAGGCGCCTTGCGCGTCGGTGAAGGTGCTGGCTTCGCCGCTGTCGCACTTGGCGTTGTTGTTGGCGTCGATGCAGACCTTGGCGTGCTCGAAGTAGCTGCCGGTCACTACGCCGGAGGTGGTGGCGGCCGGCGTGGCCGGCGTCGGGCTGACGGAGTCGCTGCCGCCGCAGGCGGTCATGGCGGCAGCGGCTAGTGCTGCCAGCGGAAAGAGTCGAAATGCGCGACGCATGGGTTTTCCTCTTCTATGCGTTTGAGGGGACAAGAAATGGCTGCCGAGGCAAAAAAGGCCGGTGTTTTCCATGAGGCGGGAGTGTGGCGCGCGTCCGTGTCAAATTGATGATGGTGCTGCACAGCGGGGAACTTCGCGTGCCGGCGGCGGTCAGCGCCGCACAAGTCGGTCTGGTGACTGACACGCGGCTGTCATCCGCGTGCGCTAGTGTGGCAAGCCTTCCGGGCGCGAATGCCGACGCCTCGCGCCTGCGCCGCCCCCTCACGACTTCCACGATTTCGCGCTTCGCCTCCATGCTGCCGCCGCCCTTGCCGTTGAATATCTCGTTGCCTTCACCGCAGGCGTGGAGGCGTGCCGCGGGTGGCGGGGCGCTGGTGCTGGCGGTGGCCTTGCTGGGCGCGTGCGGCGGGCAGGACGCGCCGGCGGTGGCGGCCAGTGCGGCCAGCATGCCGGCGGCGGCCAGCGCGCCGGCCCCGGCTTCCAAGGCCGCACCCAAGGCGTTCTACGCGATGATGGCCGAGCGCCATCCGTCGATTCCGGCGCTGGGCGCGCTCGGCAGGGCGCTGTTCTTCGATCCGGCGCTGTCGGCATCGGGCCAGCAGGCCTGCGCGAGCTGCCACAGCCCCACGCATGCCTACGGGCCGCCCAACGACCTGTCCGTGCAACTGGGCGGCACCGACATGCGGCACCCGGGCACGCGCGCCGCGCCGTCGCTGCGCTATGTGCAGAACGTGCCGCCGTTCGCCGAGCACTTCCACGAGAACGACGGCGACGACTCGGTCGACCAGGGGCCGACCGGCGGCCACGACTGGGACGGCCGCGCCGCGTCGACGCACGAGCAGGCCGGCGCGCCGCTGCTGTCCGCGCACGAGATGGCCAACGGCACGCCGGGCGCGGTGGTCGCGCGCATCCGCTCGGGCCCGCACGCGGACACCTTCCGCCAGGTGTTCGGCAAGGACATCCTCGACGACGAAGGCACCGCCTACCAGGCCATCGTGATGGCGCTCGAGGTCTTCCAGGAAACGCCCGCCGAGTTCTATCCGTACACCAGCAAGTACGACGCCGTGCTGCGCGGCCAGGCGACGCTGACCCCGCAGGAAACGCGCGGGCTGCGCGTGTTCAACGATCCGGACAAGGGCAATTGCGCCGCCTGCCACCCGGGCAGCATCCGCGAAGGCGCGTTCCCGGCGTTCACGGACTTCGGCTTCATCGCGCTGGGCGTGCCGCGCAACCGCAAGCTCGCGAGCAACGCGGACCCGGCCTTTTTCGACATGGGTCTGTGCGGCCCCGACCGTACCGACCTCAAGGAGCGCGGCGACTACTGCGGGCTGTTCCGCACGCCGTCGCTGCGCAACGTGGCGCTGCGCCGCACGTTCTTCCACAACGGCATGTTCCATTCGCTGGAAGCGGTGCTGCACTTCTACGCGGAGCGCGACACCAACCCGGGCCGCTGGTATCCGCGCAAGCCCGGCGGCGGCGTCGACAAATTCGACGACCTGCCCGCGCAGTACCACGACAACGTCAACATGGAAGCGCCGTTCGGCGGCAAGGCCGGCGGCAAGCCGGCGATGAGCGACGCCGAGATCCGCGACGTGATCGCGTTCCTGAAGACGCTGACGGATGGTTACGCGGTGCCGGCGCCGGCCAAGGTAGCGGCGGCGCGTTGAGGCAGGCTATCTGGGCTGCGCACCGAGGCGGCGCAAGGGCTGCGCATGACGTGGCCGCGGCCGGGCCGCGCATGGCAATCGAGGTTGATGCCCGCCGGCCGCATGGCGCGGTCCGGCGGCTGGTCGGCTGGCGGCGCCTCGTCCCGGCGCAGGCCCCGCCCGCCGACCCGTGGCGATGCGGCGCTCAGTGGCCGATGAGGGTCTGGAGTACCACGCCGGTGGCCACGCCGATCAGGAAGTAGTCGCCGCCCACGCCGACCCACTGGTAGCCGCGCGGCGGCGCGGACAGGCGATGCTCGCGCCAGTTGTCGACCACGTACTGGCGGTCGCGGTATTCCATCGGAATCCGCTCGCCCTTGTGCCAGCCGCCCGGCGGCGGGCGATACCCCTCGGGGCCACGGTCGGGACCGCGGTCCGGGCCGCGGCCATGCGCGGGCCCGTGGCCGTGATCGTGATCGTAGCGGCCCGGCGGCGGGCCCCTGCGGTCGTCATGGCCCTGGGCGAACCCGGCGACCGAAGTCATCGCGAAAGCGGCCAGCAGCATGCTGGCGACCACCTTGGTCTTTTTCATCGTTTCTTCTCCGAAGAGCCCTGTTCAGGAAGGGCTTGCGGATCAGTCTAGCGTGGATCGCCCGGCACAACTGTTACCAATTCTTCCATTCCGGGTGGCGGGCGCCGCACGCCGGGCTCACATCAGGATGATGTCGTACTGCTCCTGGTGGAACGTCGATTCCACCTGCAGCGAGATCGGCTTGCCGATGAAGTCGCCGAGCATGGCGAGGTGCTGGCTTTCTTCCTCGAGGAACAGGTCGATCACGTGCTGCGAGCCGAGGATGCGGAATTCGCGGGGGTTGAACTGGCGCGACTCGCGCATGATCTCGCGCAGGATGTCGTAGCACACCGTGCGCGGCGTCTTGACCTGGCCCTTGCCCTGGCACACCGGGCACTGCTCGCACAGCACGTGCGCGAGCGATTCGCGCGTGCGCTTGCGGGTCATCTCGACCAGCCCGAGCTGGGAGAAGCTGTTGACGGTGATGCGGGTGCGGTCGCGCGCGAGCGCGCGCTTGAGCTCGGACAGCACGGCGTCGCGGTGCTCGGCGTTCTCCATGTCGATGAAATCGATGATGATGATGCCGCCCAGGTTGCGCAGCCGCAGCTGGCGCGCGATGGTGTGCGCCGCCTCCAGGTTGGTCTTGAAGATGGTGTCGTCGAAGTTGCGCGCGCCGACGTAGCCCCCGGTGTTGACGTCGATGGTGGTCATGGCCTCCGTCTGGTCGATCATCAGGTAGCCGCCGGACTTGAGGTCGACGCGGCGCGACAGCGCCTTCTCGATCTCGGCGTCGATGTTGAACAGGTCGAAGACGGGGCGCTCGCCGGTGTAGTGCGACAGGCGCGGCAGCACCGCGGGCGTGTATTCCTGGGCGAACTCGACCAGCTTCTGGTAGTTCTCGCGCGAGTCCACCTGGATCACGTTGGTGGCGTCGCTGACGAAGTCGCGCAGCACGCGCTGGGCCAGGTTCAGGTCCTGGTAGAGCAGGCTGGGCGCGGGCAGGCTGGTGGCGTTCTGGCGGATCGAGGCCCAGATCTTGCGCAGGTAGGCGATGTCGTTGCCGAGCTCCTCGTCGCTCGATTCCTCGGCGATGGTGCGCACGATGAAGCCGCCGCGCTCGTCGGCCGGCACCAGGCCCTGCACGCGCGCGCGCAGCGCTTCGCGGTCGACCTCGCCTTCGATGCGCTGGGAGATGCCGATGTGCGGGTCCTGCGGCAGGTAGACCAGCGTGCGCCCGGCGATGCTGACCTGGGTCGACAGGCGCGCGCCCTTGGTGCCGATCGGGTCCTTGATCACCTGCACCATCAGCGCCTGGCCTTCGTACAGCGTTTTCTCGATCGCCAGCGGCGCGGCGTTGCCGTTCTTCTCGGGGTCGCGCGGGTGCCAGATGTCGGCGACGTGGAGGAAGGCCGCGCGCTCCAGGCCGATGTCGATGAAGGCGGACTGCATGCCCGGCAGCACGCGCACGACCTTGCCCAGGTAGATGTTGCCGACCAGCCCGCGCGAAAGCGTGCGCTCGACATGGAGCTCCTGCACGGCGGCCTGCTGCACGATGGCCACGCGCGTTTCCTGCGGTGTGATGTTGACTAGGATGTCTTCAGTCATGGTGGGTGAAACTCGTGCCGGCGCGCCGGCCAGATGGTTGTCCGCACTATGCCGCCACGCGCTCCGGGGGGCGATGCCACGGCCGTGCATGCCGTGGGTTGACGAAAAGGTCGGTGGCGGGTTCTCAGAACCGTAGTCGGGCCTGTCTGAGCAGGGCAGCCGTCTCGAACAAGGGCAAGCCCATGATACCCGAATAGCTGCCGGCGATTCGCGCCACGAACTCCGCCGCGCGGCCCTGGATGCCGTACGCGCCGGCCTTGCCGGCCGGCTCGCCGCTGGCCACGTAGGCGGCGATCTCGGCCTCGGTCATGGCGCGGAAGGTGACGTCGGAGACCGACAGCGCATGGCGCAGGCCGAGCGTGGAGACCACCGTCACCGCGGTCAGCACGCGGTGGGTCCGGCCCGACAGCGCCGCCAGCATGCGCGCGGCGCCGGCGTCGCCGTCCGGCTTGCCGAGGATCTCGCCGTCCAGGCAGACCGTGGTGTCGGAGGTCAGGATGGGCGCGTCGGGCAGGGCGCGCCGCTCGCGGCGGCGCAGCGCGGCCTCGGCCTTGAGCGCACACACGCGCTGCACGTAGTCGTCGGGGCTTTCGCCGGGCAGCACCGCTTCGAGCGCTTCGGCGTCTTCATCGTCGCCGGCCAGCAGCAGTTCGTAGGCCACGCCGAGCTGGGTCAGCAGCTCGCGCCGGCGCGGGCTCTGGGAGGCAAGGTAGAGAAAGGGATGGATCACGGCGGTCGGGTAGTCCTGGTGGGAGAAGATCCGGCAGGCGCCATGCGCCGCTTGGGCCGCATTGTACCCTTGTGCTGCATCGCCGCAGATGCGGCCGGGGGGCGGTGCGCGGGACCGGCGCGCAGGTCAGGCGCGGTGATACGGATGGTTCTGCGTGACCGACCACGCGCGGTACAGCTGCTCGGCCAGCAGCACGCGCACCATGCCGTGCGGCAGGGTCAGGCTGGACAGCCGCAGCAGGGTCTGCGCGCGTGCCTTGAGGGCCGGGTCGAGGCCGTCGGCGCCGCCGATCAGGAAGGCCACGTCGCCGCCCTCGCGCTGCCAGTCGGTCAACTGGCCGGCGAGCTGTACCGTGGTGAGGTCGCGGCCGCGCTCGTCCAGCGCCACGATGCGGCATTGCCGCGGCAGCGCCGCCTCGATGCGGGCCGCCTCGCGCTGCATCACGGTGGCGGCGTTATTGCTGGAGGAGCGCGCCTCGGGCTTGATCTCGCGCAGCTCGATGCGCAGCTCGGGCGGCATGCGCTTGGCGTACTCGGCGAAGCCGGTCTCGATCCAGCCGGGCATCTTGTGGCCGACGGCCACGATCAGCAACTGCATGGCGGGATGGCGCCGCGCCGGCTCAGGCCGGACGGGTGGCGCGCTTGCGCGCCGGCGCCTTGGCGGCGGCGGTCCTGGCGGGCGCCTTGGCCGCGGTCTTGGTGGCGGTCTTGACCGGCGTCTTCGCCGCGGTCTTGCGCGCCGCGCCGGTGCCGGCGGCGCTCTTGCGCGGCGCGGCGGACTTGGCCGGCGCGCTGCGCGCGGGAGCCGAGCCCAGGCTGCTGGTCAGGCGTTTCTTGACGGCCGGCGCGCGGTTGACGGCGATGGCGTCGGCATCGGTGTCCTCATGGCCGAGCGGCGGCGAGGGCTCTTTCATGCCTTCGGGCAGGCGTGCCAGCGCGGGGCGCAGGTTGCTGGCGCGGCGCACGGTGCGGACCACCGGCGCGTCTTCATCCTCGTCCTCGTCGACCGGCTCGCTGGCCTTGGCCAGGCCCTTTTTGGCGGCGGCCAGCTTCAGGCGCACCGGCTTGTCGCCCCAGATTTCCTCGAGGTTGTAGTACATGCGCAACTGCGGCTGCATGATGTGGACCACGGCGTCGCCGCAGTCGACCAGCACCCATTCGCCCGTTTCCAGCCCTTCCACCGCGACGATGTGGCCGCCCGCGCCCTTGACGGTATCGCGCACCGAGGCGGCCAGCGCCTTGGTCTGGCGGTTCGAGGTCCCGCTGGCGATCACCACCCGGTCGAACAGCTCGGTCAGGTGGGTGGTGTCGTACACCTTGATGTCCTGCGCCTTGACATCTTCGAGGCCGTCGACGATGGCGCGTTGCAGTTTGCGAATATCCATGGTGCGTTCTTGTTCAGCTGAGATCGGTTTGTGGGCGGGCCGCGCCGGGCAGATCCGACGGGGCAGGCCGGTAAAGGCCGCGGCTCGCGATGTAGTGTGCCACGCCGGGCGGCAGTTGGTCATCTGCCGGCTGTCCGGCGGCCAGGCGTTGGCGAAGGGCGGTGGAGGAGAGGTCGACGGCGAGCGTCTGGTCGATCCACATGTGGCCGGAGGGCGTGGATTGTATCAGGTGGGTGGGCGCGCGGCGCGCGGCGAGCTCCTGGCGCACCGGACCGTCGAGTTCGGAGAGGTCGAAACCGGGCCGCGTGGCCACGCACAGATGCACGTCCGCGAACAGCGCCTGCCAGCCATGCCAGGTATGCAGGCGCAGCAACTGGTCGGCGCCCATCAGCCACGCCAGCGAGGCATGCGGGCCGTAGCGCTGGCGCAGTTCGTGCACGGTGTCGACGGTGTAGCTGGGGCCGGCGCGGTCGACTTCCATGCGGCTGGCGTGCACGCGCGCGCGCGTGTCGGCCAGCGCCGCCGCGGCCAGTTCGGTCATGGCGAGGCGGTCGGCGGCGGGCGTGACGTCGTCGCCTTTCTGCCAGGACTGGCCGGTCGGGATCCACACCAGCTCGTCCAGCTCGAGCCGCTCGATGCAGAGCCGCGCGAGCGCGACGTGGCCGCTGTGCGGCGGGTCGAAGGTGCCGCCGAGGATGCCGAGGCGGTAGGGGCGCTGGCCGTCGCCGGTGCTGCCTGGTCGGGTCTTGTCGTGTTCCATACGCTCGCCGTCAGGCCCAGTCGCGCACGGGCAGGAAGTCGGTGTACAGCGCCGCTTCGGCGCTGCCCGGCTCCGGCTGCCAGTCGTAGCGCCAGGTGGCCTGCGGCGGCATCGACATCAGGATGGATTCGCTGCGCCCGCCCGACTGCAGGCCGAAATGCGTGCCGCGGTCGAACACGAGGTTGAACTCCACGTAGCGCCCGCGCCGGTAGGCCTGGAAGTCGCGCTCGCGCGCGCCGTAGGGCTGGTCCTTGCGCGCGCGCAGGATCGGCAGATAGGCATCGAGGAAGGCGTCGCCGACCGATCGCGTCATGGCGAAGCTGCGCTCGAAGCCGAGCGCGGAGAAGTCGTCGAAGAAGATGCCGCCGATGCCGCGCGGCTCGCCGCGGTGCTTGAGGAAGAAATACTCGTCGCACCACTGCTTGAAGCGCGGATGGAGATCCGCGCCGTAGGGCGCCAGCGCGTCGCGGCAGGCGCGGTGGAAGTGCGCGCAGTCGCCGGCGTCGCCGTAGTACGGCGTCAGGTCCATGCCGCCGCCGAACCACCACACCGGCTCGGCGCCGTCCTTGACCGCCAGCAGGCAGCGCACGTTCATGTGCACGGTCGGCACGTAGGGGTTGCGCGGATGGAACACCAGCGACACGCCCAGCGCTTCGAAGCCGCGCCCGGCCAGCTCCGGCCGGCTGGCGGTGGCCGACGGCGGCAGCGCGTCGCCGCGCACGTGCGAAAAGCCCACGCCGGCGCGCTCCATCACGGCGCCGCCTTCCAGGATGCGGGTGCGCCCGCTGCCGCGCAGGCGCTCGGTGGGCGGCTTCTCCCAGGCATCGGTGGCGAACGGCTGGCCGTCGATGGCGGCGACAGCGTCGGTGATACGGTCTTGCAGACCGAGCAGATAGGCACGGACTGCCTGGGAATCGATCATGGTGTGCGGGCGGATGGGCCGGTGCGGCGACGGCCGGGCAGGCGGTTCGCCTGTCCGGCCGTCATGGCGGTGTCATGATTGTACTGGCTGGCGCCGGGAATGCCCGGAATAGGGGCTTTGCGGATGTTTGGCGCGGGGCATGCCGAAACGCTGAAACGCTGGTCCGGACGTCCCGTTAAAAGCGGAGAAATCGTAGCGAGCGGCGCATGGCGGGTCCGAGGAGCGCAGCCGTACAAGTGGTACGGCGAGCACCGCAGGACCCGCCTGGGGCCGCGCAGTAGATTTATCCGCCCTTTAACGCTTCAGGGCGCGGTAGCCGATGTCGGTACGATATTGCATGCCGTCGAAATGGATCTGCCCGACCGCCGCGTAGGCCGCGCGCTGCGCCGCCTTGACCGTGTCGGCCAGCCCGACCACGCACAGCACGCGCCCGCCGGTGACCTGCAGCACGCCGTCCTTGAGCGCGGTGCCGGCGTGGAAGGTCATGCTGTCCTCGGCCTCGGGCGGGATGCCGGTGATGACGTCGCCCTTGCGCGGCGCGTCGGGATAGCCGTGCGCGGCCATCACCACGCCCAGCGCGGTGCGGCGGTCCCAGTCCAGCTCGATCTCGTCGAGGCGGCCGGAGACCGCGTGCTCCATCACGTCGACCAGGTCGGTCTTCAGGCGCGCCAGGATCGGCTGGGTTTCCGGGTCGCCCATGCGGCAGTTGAATTCCAGCGTCTTGAGGCTGCCGTCGGCGCCGATCATCAGGCCGGCGTAGAGGAAGCCGGTGTAGACGATGCCGTCCTTCTCCATGCCGCGCACGGTCGGCAGGATGATCTCGCGCAGCGCGCGCGCGTGCAGCGCGGGCGTGACCACCGGGGCCGGCGAGTACGCGCCCATGCCGCCGGTGTTGGGGCCGGCGTCGTGGTCGAGCAGGCGCTTGTGGTCCTGGCTGGTGGCCAGCGCCAGCACGTTCTTGCCGTCCACCAGCACGATGAAGCTGGCTTCCTCGCCGGCCAGGAACTGCTCGATGACCACGCGCGCGCCGGCGTCGCCGAGGCGGTTGTCGGCCAGCATCATGTCGACCGCGGCGTGCGCTTCTTCCAGCGTGGTGGCGACCACCACGCCCTTGCCGGCGGCCAGGCCGTCGGCCTTGACGACGATCGGCGCGCCCTGCGCGTCGATGTAGGCATGCGCGGCGGCGGCGTCGTTGAAGGTCTGGTAGGCGGCGGTGGGGATGCCGTGGCGCTGCATGAAGGCCTTGGCGAAGTCCTTGGACGACTCCAGCTGCGCGGCGGCCTGGGTCGGCCCGAAGATGCGCAGGCCCTTGGCGCGGAAGATGTCGACGATGCCGGCCGCCAGCGGCGCCTCGGGGCCGACCACGGTGAAGCTCACGCCCTCGCGCTCGGCGAACGCCGCCAGCACTTCCGGATCGGTCAGCGGCACGTTCTGCAGACGCTTGTCGAGCGCGGTGCCGCCGTTGCCCGGCGCCACGTACACCACCTGTACCTTGGGCGACTGGGCCAGTTTCCAGGCCAGCGCGTGTTCACGACCACCCGAGCCGACAACCAATACTTTCATGATCCACTGCCAGAAAAAATTCGCATGCGAAAAAGCGGCAGCGAGGGTCCGCCAGGAACCGCGCTGCCGCCGTGGGACGAGCCTCCTGCCGGACGCCCGCTTATTCCTCGATCACCGCGTTGGTGAACACTTCCTGCACGTCGTCCAGGTTTTCCAGGACGTCGAGCAGCTTCTGCATCTTGGCGGCGTCGTCGCCGGTGAAGCTGACTTCGTTCTGCGGCTTCATGGTGACGTCCGCCAGCTCGGCCTTGAAGCCCGCGGCTTCCAGCGCGGCCTTGACCGTGCCGAAATCGTTGGGCGGGCACAGCACCTCGATCGAGCCGTCGTCGTTGGTGACCACGTCGTCGGCGCCGGCTTCCAGCGCGGCTTCCATCAGCTTGTCCTCGGGCGTGCCGGGGGCGAACAGGAACTGGCCGCAGTGGGTGAACATGAAGGCCACCGAGCCTTCCGTGCCCATGTTGCCGCCGTGCTTGGAAAACGCGTGGCGTACTTCGGCCACGGTGCGGGTACGGTTGTCGGTCAGGCAGTCGACGATGATGGCGGCGCCCGCCAGGCCGTAGCCCTCGTAGCGGATTTCTTCGTAGTTCACGCCTTCCAGGCCGCCCACGCCGCGCTGGATGGCGCGCTGCATGTTGTCCTTGGGCATGTTCGCGTCCATCGCCTTGTCCATCGACAGGCGCAGGCGCGGGTTGGAATCGGGGTCGCCGCCGCCGAGCTTGGCGGCCACCGTGATTTCCTTGATCAGGCGGGTCCAGACCTTGCCGCGCTTGGCGTCAGCGGCGGCCTTCTTGTGTTTGATATTGGCCCATTTTGAGTGACCGGCCATGATTCTCTCCGAAGCGGAATGCGTATTGATGCGCGCGCCTTGGCCGGCGCGCGCCGCCCGCGCCGGGCGGGCCAAGCTGGCCCGGCGGCGCCGGCGGAAGGTGTCGTATGCCTGTGAGCCGGCCTGGGGGCTGGCTATAATCAGCCCAGCATTTTATCACGCGGCCCTGCCGCCGCCGGCCCCCGATGGCGGGAGCCGCCGGCGCGCGGGGGACGACAAGCGGCGGCGCCCCGGGCGCCGCCTGCCAACCAGAGAAATCATGGCCGATCCCATCCTCATTGCCAAGAACGCAGAACTCGAACTCGCCCTGCTGCCCGAGATGGGCAACCGGCACGGGCTGATCACCGGCGCCACCGGCACCGGCAAGACCGTGACGCTGCAAAGCCTGGCGCAGGGATTCTCGCGGCTGGGCGTGCCGGTATTCCTGGCCGACGTCAAAGGTGACCTGACCGGCATCTCCCAGCCGGGCGCGCTGTCCGACAAGCTCAAGGCGCGCCTGCACGACCTGGGCCTGCCCGAGCCGGTGTGGGGCGGCTGCCCCACCACGCTGTGGGACGTGTTCGGGCAGAAGGGCCATCCGGTGCGCGCCACGGTCTCGCACATGGGCCCGCTGCTGTTGTCGCGCCTGCTGGATCTCAACGACACCCAGCAGGGCGTGCTCAACCTGGTGTTTCGCATCGCCGACGCCAACGGTCTGCTGCTGCTCGACGCCAAGGACCTGCGCGCCATGCTGCAGTACGTGGGCGACAACGCCGGCCAGTTCACCACCGAGTACGGCAACATCTCCACGGCCTCGGTCGGCGCCATCCAGCGCGGCCTGATGGCGCTGGAGTCGCAGGGCGCGGACGTCTTCTTCGGCGAGCCCATGCTCAACCTGGACGACTTCATCCAGACCGAGAACGGGCAGGGCGTGGTCAACATCCTGGCCGCCGACAAGCTGCTCAGCTCGCCCAAGCTCTACGCCACCTTCCTGCTGTGGCTGCTGTCCGAGCTGTTCGAGAAGCTGCCCGAGGCCGGCGACCTCGACAAGCCCAAGCTGGTGTTCTTCTTCGATGAGGCGCACCTGCTGTTCAACGACGCGCCCAAGGCGCTGCTCGACAAGATCGAGCAGGTGGTGCGCCTGATCCGCTCCAAGGGCGTGGGCGTGTACTTCGTCACGCAGAACCCGGTGGACATTCCCGACACCGTGCTAGGCCAGCTCGGCAACCGCGTGCAGCACGCGCTGCGCGCGTTCACGCCGCGCGACCAGAAGGCGGTCAAGGTGGCGGCCACCACCATGCGCGCCAACCCGGCGCTGGACCTGGAAAAGGTGATCGGCGAGCTCGGCGTGGGCGAGGCGCTGGTGTCGCTGCTCGACGCCAAGGGCATCCCCGGCGTCACCCAGCGCGCCTGGGTGATGGCGCCGGGCAGCCGCATCGGCCCGGTCAGCGACGACGAGCGCAAGCAACTGCTGGCCGCGTCGCTGGTGGCCGGCACCTACGAGCAGGCCATCGACCGCGAATCGGCCTACGAGAAGCTCAAGGGCCGCGCGGCGGGAACGGGAACGGCCGGCAATGGCGCGCCCGCCGGCACGCCCGCCGGGGGCCAGGACGCGCCGGCGCAGGGCGGCGGCTGGCTCGACCAGGCCGGCGAGATCTTCGGCGGCCTGACCAAGGGCACCGGCAAGAGCGGGCGCGGCGACTCCATCCTGGAGTCGATGGCCAAGTCGGCCGCGCGCACGGTCGGCTCGCAGGTCGGCCGCGAACTGATCCGCGGCGTGCTGGGCAGCCTGCTGGGAGGGGGCAAGAAGAAATAGGCCGCCGCCCGCGCCGGGGCGGCGCGCCGGCTCAGCGCGTCGGCTCAGCGCTTGCGCGCGGCCTCGGCATCCTCGCGCATCTTGCGCAGGAACAGGCGCGTGAAAAACCACCCCATGCCGATGATGAAGGCGATCACGGCCAGGCTCATCAGCCCGGTATCGGTGGTGAACAGGATCTTGAAGGCTTCCATCTGAGTCTCCCTGGTCTGGCGCGGCACGTCGGTCGACGTGCCGCTGCCCAGTCTAGGCAGACCCCCGGCCGCGGGCGTTGAGGCGGATCAATCCGGGTGCAGACTGTGCCGCCCGCCCGCGCCCCTCCCGCACCCTTCCCGCGCTCAGTTCTTGGTGCCGAACAGGCGGTCGCCGGCGTCGCCGAGGCCCGGCACGATGTAGGCGTGCGAATCGAGGTGGCTGTCCAGCGAGGCCACGAACAGCCTCACGTTCGGGTGCGCCTTCTGGAACACTTCCACGCCTTCGGGCGCGGCCACCAGCGCGACGAAGGTGATGGCCTCGTCCTTCACGCCGCGGCGCTTGAGCACGTCGACCGCGTGCGCGGCCGAATAGCCGGTCGCCACCATCGGGTCGCACAGGATGAAGCTGCGGTCCTCCACGTCGGGCAGGCGCACCAGGTATTCCACCGGGCGGTGCTGGTCGTCGCGGTACACGCCGATGTGGCCGATGCGCGCCGACGGAATCAGCTCGACCAGGCCGTCGCTCATGCCCACGCCGGCGCGCAGCACCGGCACGATGGTCAGCTTCTTGCCGGCGATCACGGGCGCGTCCAGCTCGACCAGCGGCGTCTCGATGCGGCGCGTGGTGAGCGGCAGGCTGCGCGTGATCTCGTAGCCCATCAGCAGCGTGATCTCGCGCAGCAGCTCGCGGAACGTGCGCGTGGAGGTCTCCTTGTCGCGCATGTGGGAGAGCTTGTGCTGGATCAGCGGGTGGTCGAGGATGTACAGGTTGGGAAAGCGGGGGTCTTGCTTCATGGCGGATCGGCAGCAGAAAAGGCGCGGAAGGTACGCGCGGGTGTGCGCGGGTGCGCTGGACACGGGAAGGGGCGCGAGGCCCGGTGCAGCCGGATTGTAATGGATGCCGGGCCGCCCGCCGCCACCGTGGCGGGCCGGCCCGCCCGCGTCAGTCCAGCGAGATGCTGGCGCTCCTGGCCACCTTGCCGAACTTCTCGTACTCGGACAGCGTCAGCGACTGCAGCTCCGCCGCGCTCGAGCCCTTCGGGTTGAAGCCGGCCTGCACCAGCTTGTCCTTCACCTCGGCATTGCCGAGCGCCTCGACCAGCGCGGCGTTGAGCGCCTGCACCACCGGCGCCGGCATGCCGGCCGGGCCGTACACGCCGAACCACGGCTCCACGGCGTAGCCGGCCAGGCCGGCCTCGGCCAGCGTCGGCACGTTGGGCAGCGACGGCGAGCGGGTCTTGCCCGCCACCGCCAGCGCGCGCAGCTTGCCGGCCTGGATGTGCGGCAGCGAGGCCGGCAGGTTGTCGAACATCACCTGCACGTGGCCGCCCAGCATGTCGTTGATGGCCGGGCTGCTGCCCTTGTACGGCACGTGGACCAGGCCGGTCTGGGTCATCTGCGAGAACATCGCGCCGGCCAGGTGCATCGAGGTGCCGGCGCCCGCCGTGGCGTAGGTCAGGCCGGGATGCGCCTTGGCATAACCGACCAGCTCGGCCACCGTCTTCACCGGCAGGTCGTTGCTGACTTCCAGCACGATGGTGGAGGTGCCCAGCAGGCTCACCGCGGTGAAGTCCTTGCGCGGGTCGAACGGCACGTGCTTGTAGATGTGCGGATTGAGCGCGTTGGTGGAGATCGCGCCGAAGCCGATGGTGTAGCCGTCCGGCGCGGCCTTGGCCACCGCCTCCATGCCGATGTTGCCGCCGGCGCCCGGGCGGTTTTCCACCACCACCGGCTGGCCCAGCTTCTCGCCGATGCGCTGGCCGACCGTGCGCGCCACCAGGTCGGTGGTGCCGCCGGCCGCGTAGGGCACGACGAAGCGGATCGGCCTGGACGGGTAGTCGCCGGCCGCGCCGGCCACGCCTGGCAGCCAGCTTCCGGCCAGCGCGGCGGCGATGGCGGCCGCGCCCAGCAGGCGCCGGCCGGCGGCCGGCCCGCGCGCGGCGGCGGGCGAAAGGGAGGGAAAGAGGGATGCTGCCGTCATGTGTGCTCCTTGGTTTTTCTTATGCGGCACGCGGGCGGGCGTGCCGACCGGCGAGCTTACGGCAGTTTGGCGAAGGCTGCCAGCGCCGCCTCGGCCGGGTCCGCGCCCGCGCCGCCGCGGCCGCGTCCGCTGCCGCCCGCCGCGGCCCGGCGCGGGCGGCGTCCGCAGCCTTTGCCTCTTTTCGCATACAATGGCTCGCGTCCTGCCCGAGCCGCCTCCGGCGGCGCGCGGCGTGTCCCATCCAGTCCGCCCCCGTGCCCGCATCCCCACTTTCCCGCATCGCGGCTCCCGCGCAGCCCGCTTCCCAGCCACCCTCCCAGCGCAGCGGCCTCGCCGTGGCCGCCATCGGCGCCGTGCTGTTTTCCTGCAAGGCCATCGTCGCCAAGCTGATGTACCGCTACGACGTCGACGCGGTCATGGTCATCACGCTGCGCATGCTGTTCGCCGTGCCGCTGTCCATGGCGATCGGCTGGTGGCAGTCGCGCCGGCTGCCGGCGCTGTCCTGGGCCGACCGCGGCCGCATCGTCTTCCTCGGCTTCATCGGCTACTACCTGTCGAGCTTCCTCGATTTCCTCGGCCTGCAGTACATCACCGCCGGGCTGGAGCGGCTGATCCTGTTCCTCACGCCGTCGTTCGTGCTGCTGACCAGCGCCGTGGTGTTCAAGCGCAGCATCAGCCCCAGGCAATGGCTGTCGCTGCTGCTCGCGTATATAGGCATCGTGCTGGTTTTCGCGCATGATCTGGACGTGAGCGGCAGCGGGGTCTGGCTGGGCGCTGCGCTGGTGCTGAGCAGCGCGCTGACCTACGGCATCTACCTGATCCTGTCCGGCGAGCTGGTGCAGCGCATCGGCTCGCTGCGGCTGGTGGCGTATGCGATGTGCGTGTCCACCGCCTGCTGCATCGTGCAGTATGTCGTGCTGGGGCGCCCCGTGGCGGCGCTGCTGCAGCCGGCGCCCGTGATGTGGCTGTCGCTGGTGAACTCGGTGCTGTGCACGGTGATGCCGGTGTCGCTGACGATGATCGCGGTGGCGCGCATCGGCGCGCCGATGGCGTCGCAGGCCGGCATGCTGGGCCCGGTGTCGACGCTGTTCCTCGGTTTCTGGCTGCTGGGCGAGCCGATCACCGGCGTGCAACTGGCCGGCAGCGCGCTGGTCATGGGCGGGATATATTTGCTGTCGGCGCGCCGGCGCGAACCGGCGCGGGCAGTCTAGAAGACACAAGGCATGGCCAACAACAGGGGCGGGCAGCCGCCTCGATGACACAACAAGGAGTCGACGAGATGGATCTAGGATTGCGCGGCAAGCATGCGCTGGTGTGCGGCGCCAGCAAGGGCCTCGGTTTCGCCTGCGCGGACGCGCTGGCCGCCGAAGGCGTGGACGTGGTGATCGTGGCGCGCGGCGCCGAGGCGCTGGAGAAGGCGGCGGCGGACCTGCGCGCGCGCCACGGCCGGCGCGTGGTGGCGGTGGCCACCGACATCACCACTCCGGAAGGACGCAAGCTGGCGCTGGATGCCGTCGCCAGGCTCGGCGACCTGGACATCCTCGTCAACAACGCCGGCGGCCCGCCGCCGGGCAATTTCCGCGACTGGGACCGCGATGCGTGGCTGGCCGCGATCGACGCCAACATGCTGACCCCGATCGAGCTGATCAAGTCCACCGTGGACGGCATGATCGCGCGCAAGTGGGGCCGCATCATCAACATCACCAGCGGCGCGGTCAAGGCGCCGATCGACGTGCTCGGCCTGTCCAACGGCGCGCGCTCGGGCCTGACCGGCTTCGTCGCCGGGCTGGCGCGCGAAGTGGCGCAGCACGGCGTGACCGTCAACAACCTGCTGCCGGGGCCGTTCCATACCGACCGCCTGTTCAAGACGATGGAAGGCGGCGCGAAGAAGGCCGGCCTGACGGTGGAGGAAGTGGCCGAGCGCCGCGCCGCGCAGAACCCGACCCGCCGCTTCGGCGAGCCGGCCGAGTTCGGCGCCACCTGCGCCTTCCTGTGCAGCCGCCAGGCCGCCTATATGACCGGCCAGAACATCCTGCTGGACGGTGGCGCGTTCCCGGGCACGTTCTAGGCCGCTTTTCGCCGTTTGCCCCGTTTTGCCGTACCCCGCGCGTGGCCTTGCCGCGCACGGGGTGTTTCCCGCCGGGCCGCGCCGGCCCGGCCTTTCCCTGACTGGCCCGGATGACGCAGATGACTTGCCCCCGCATTGCGCTGATCGCGCACGACCACAAGAAAGACGACATCGTCGCCTTTGCCCAGCGCCACCGCGATTTCCTCGCGCGCTGCGAACTGCTGGCCACCGGCACCACCGGCGGGCGCCTGGCCGACGAGGTCAGCCTCACGGTGACGCGCATGCTCTCCGGCCCCTGGGGCGGCGACCTGCAGATCGGCGCGCAACTGGCCGAAGGCCGCGTGGGCGTGGTGATCTTCCTGCGCGACCCGATGACGCCGCAGCCGCACGAGCCCGACATCAACGCGCTGGTGCGCGCCTGCGACGTGCACAACGTGCCGTGCGCGACCAACGTGGCGACCGCCGAACTGCTGGTCGCCGAACTGCGCCGGCTCTACCCCGAGCCGGGCACGCAAGCCTGATCCCTCACAAGTAGCGGTTGCAAGAACGACAGGAGCACAACATGAGCAAGGCCATCCGTATTTTCGAGACCGGCGGACCGGAAGTGATGCAGTGGGTGGATGTCGAGGTCGGCGAGCCCGGCCCCGGCCAGATCCGCGTGCGGCACGAGGCCGTGGGCCTGAACTACATCGACGTGTATTTCCGCACCGGCCTGTACAAGCAGCCGCTGCCCGGCGGCATCGGCATGGAAGGCGCCGGCGTGGTGGAGGCGGTGGGCGAGGGCGTGACGCACCTCGGCGTGGGCGACCGCGTGGCCTACGCGGGCCGTCCCACGGGTGCCTACGCGCAGGTGCGCGTGATGCCGGCCGACATCGTGGTGCGCCTGCCGGACGCGATCTCGTTCGAGCAGGGCGCGGCGATGATGCTGCAGGGCCTGACCGTGCAATACCTGGTGCGCGACAGCTACCGCGCGCAGCCCGGCGACACCGTGCTGCTGCACGCGGCCGCGGGCGGCGTCGGCCTGATCGCCAGCCAGTGGCTCAAGGCGCTCGGCGTGACCGTGATCGGCACCGCCGGCAGCGACGAGAAGGCGGCGCTGGCGCGCGCGCACGGCTGCGACCACACCATCGTCTACACGCGCGAATCGTTCGTCGACCGGGTCAAGGAGATCACCGGCGGCAAGGGCGTCGCCGCGGTCTACGACTCGGTGGGCAAGGACACCTTCAACGGCTCGCTGGACTGCCTGGCGCCGCGCGGCACGATGGTGGTGTTCGGCAACGCCTCGGGCCCGGTGCCGCCCTTCGATCTTTCGGTGCTCGGCAACAAGGGCTCGCTGCGCCTCACGCGGCCCACGCTGATGACCTACGTGGTCCACCGCGAACTGCTGGAGCCGATGGCGGCCGACCTGTTCGAGATGGTCACCAGCGGCAAGGTCAAGATCGAGGTGCGCCAGCGCTACGCGCTGGCCGACGTGGCGCAGGCGCACCGCGACCTGGAAGGCCGCAAGACCACTGGCACCACCATCCTGCTGCCCTGAGCGCGGCGGCTAGCGCGCGCGCACGGTGGTGGCGCCGGCGCGCGCCTCGGCCTGCCGCAGCACATGCGGCGGCAGGGCCTTGAGCATGAAGTGCACCGCCAGCGGAATCAGCACCACGTCGTCGACGATGCCCAGCCCGAGGATGAAATCCGGGATCAGGTCGATCGGCGAGATCGCATAGAGCACCAGCCCGAAGCTGGCCGGGCGCAGCCAGCGCGGCGCGTCCGGATGGCGCAGCGCGAACCACAGCAGGCGGCCGTCGCGCCGCAGCAGGGTCCATAGCGCGGAGAATCGTTTCCACATGAGAGGGGCTCCTTTACTCAGCGAGATTCATTCGCCATAAAGCTGGAGGGCGGGTCTTGTCTTGCAAGTAGCTTGGGGTGGTTGGCGGGGGTTCAAGTTCCCCGGTGACGGGGATTGCTATTTGTGGTTTTGGCTTGGCTTGCGGGTTGGTGTGCTTGTGCTTCAACGTCAACTTCAGATTCAAATTCGACGTCAAAGTCAAAGTCAAAGGCTTTCGCTCCCCCGGAGCGACCTACTTTCTTTTCCCCGAAAAGAAAGTAGGCAAAGAAAGCGGGCTGCCTGGCCGGCAGAGGCAGAAACGTTGGGGTTTCTAGTGTTTCTGGTTTCGTCGTGGGGTCTGTGGTTCTGCTGGCATCCTGCCGTTACCGGTTCGGCTGGCCACGATCTGGCTGGCGGCAGTGGTTTCGGGGTCAGACCTATGATGGCGAGCGCATTGCTGGTTCGGCCATCTACCGTTACCGGTGCTGGCGGCCACGACATAGCACCCTCGTGTTTTCGTGGTGGGCGCGGTGGACCCGGCGCGGGTGTGCGGGATTGTTTTGAACCGGATTACTTCTCAAGCCAAAACCGTTTGGCACTGAGATTAAATGGGGGCCACCGCGCCAAGATTGTTCGGCACTGCGCTCAAACAGTGGCCACCGCGCCCACCACGAAACTAGCACCGTCTCTATGACGAGCCCATCCGCCCCGGTCGCGGCAGCAGCCTGAAGGGCCTTGGCCACCGCCATCATGCAGCGCCACCACGAATCGAACACCACCCGAGAGAACGTGGCCGCTAGAACCGGTACCGGCAGAATCCTAGCAGAACCACGAACCCCACCACGAAACCACCAACAACCAGCAACACTGTTCGGCTCTGCCCCTGCCGGCCAGGCAGCCCGCTTTCTTTGCCTACTTTCTTTTCGGGGAAAAGAAAGTAGGTCGCTCCGGGGGAGCGAAAGCCTTTGACTTTGAAGTTGAAGTTAAGCGGTTGACTTTGACGTTAAGCAGTTGATTTTGAATTTGACTTCGAAGCACAAAAGCCACCCCCCCAATCCCCCAACGACAAAAAAAGCGGCAGACGCCAAAACCCCATCCACCGCTCCCCACTACCTCCAACCATCACCCCGGAATCTTCCCCTCCACGCCTTCCACGTAGAACTTGATCCCATGCAGGAAGCCGTCGTCGGCGACCTGATCCTTGGCCAACTGTTCCTTGCCGGTGTTGTCCTTGAGCGGACCCTTCCAGATCGGCGCCGAGCCGTCGGCGATGCCCTTCTTGCGCTCGTCCACCAGCGCCTTGACCTCATCCGGCACCACCGCGTTGAAGGCCTTGAGGTCGATCATGCCTTCCTTGATGCCCCACCACGTGGTGCCGTTCTTCCACTGGTTGGCCAGCACGTCGCCGACCACCTTGTTGTAGTAGACGCCCCACGAGATCGCCGAGGCGG
>Ga0255334_1000281_pt1 | contig 47408 bp, 47 predicted proteins | sample EtOH5_35cm_T3_12_FD_202080 | JGI IMG/M metagenome (GOLD analysis project Ga0255334, IMG submission 202080) | Sandy soil microbial communities from University of British Columbia, Vancouver, Canada - EtOH5_35cm_T3_129 | ecosystem: Engineered > Artificial ecosystem > Sand microcosm > Unclassified ...
CGGCGGGCAACAACGTGGCGATCGGGCCGATCCTGCTGGGGGTCAAGGCGCCGGTGCACATCCTCACGCCGTCGGCCACGGTGCGCCGCATCGTCAATATGACGGCGCTGGTGGTGGTCGATGCCGCAGCCAAGCGCTAAGCTGGCAGCCGCACGGAAAAGCCGGGCTTGCCCGGCTTTTTTTATTTCACCATGACTCCAGCACCGAATTTCGCTGGACTACGCCCAAGCCCGATACAGCAGGTTTATCAATAACTTAGGCGCGTTCATCATATGCCGGTGCTTTCTGAAACCCGACCCGGCTTGTGACCTCATGGCTCCCATGTGGCCCCTGCAAAACGGGTCCTTCGAGGAGTCATCATGGCAAAAATCAAGCTCACCAAGTCCGCTGTCGATGCGGCTCAACCCCAGGCGCAGGCCGTCGAACTCCGGGACACACTGGTGCCCGGCTTCCTGTGCAAGATTACGCCAGCGGGCCGCAAGGTGTTCATGCTCCAGTACCGCACGAACGCCGGCGAGCGCCGCAAGCCTGCCTTGGGCCTGTACGGGGAACTGACCGTCGAGCAGGCCCGCTCGCTGGCACAGGAATGGCTGGCCGAGGTGCGCCGGGGCGGCGACCCCAGCGCCGCCAAGGCCGCAGCCCGTACCGCCCCCACGGTCAAGGAACTGTGCGAGACGTTCATGGAGGATTACTCCAAGCAGCGCAACAAGCCCAGCACCCAGCGTGGGTACCAGTCCGTTATCGACCGCTGCATCGTTCCGATGCTCGGCCGCATGAAGGTGCAGGAGGTGAAGCGGCCGGATGTGGCCACGGCAATGAAGAAGATGGCCCATAAGCCCGCCGAGGCGAACCGCGCTTTCAGCGTGATGCGCAAGATGTTCAATCTGGCCGAGGTCTGGGGCCACCGGCCGGATGGCACCAACCCCTGCCGTCACGTCCCGATGTACCCCAATGGCAAGGCCACCCACCTCATCAGCGACGAGGACATGGGCAAACTGTTCCGGCAGCTCGACCGGATTGAAGCCGAGGGACTGGAGAACTACGTCATCCCGTTGGCGATCCGCCTGCAGTTCGAGTTCGCCGGACGCCGCTCCGAAATCGTCTCGCTCCAATGGGATTGGGTAGACCTGGAGAACCGCCGCGTGGTCTGGCCGGACAGCAAGACCGGCGGTATGTCCAAGCCTTTGAGTGAGGAAGCCTACCGGCTGCTCTCGACCGGCCCCCAACGGGAGAGCAATCCCTATGTGCTGCCGTCCCCGCGCCATCCCGGCAAGCACCTGACCACGGGCGAGTACTACGGCGGCTGGAGCCGTGCGCTCAAGGCTGCAGGTGCCGCGCATGTGGGCACGCACGGCATCCGTCACCGCTCGGCGACCGATATTGCCAACTCCGGGATTCCGGTGAAGGTGGGCATGGCGTTGACGGCGCACAAGACCGTGGCGATGTTCATGCGCTATGTCCACACAGAAGACAAACCGGTGCGGGACGCGGCGGAACTGGTAGCGAATCGGCGCAAGACGATCACCGGGATGCAACGAGCCACGGCGGTGGAGGCATGACCCGGCGCAACGCGTTCGTCGCAGCGCCAGCGGCGCTGCTGGGCGACATCCGGGCACTGATCGAGGCGTCGCACCAGCGCGCCGCCTCGGCGGTCAATGCCGAGCTGACCTTGCTGTTCTGGCGCATCGGGCAGCGAATCCATACGGAAGTGCTGGCCGGGCAGCGGGCCGGCTACGGCGAGGAAATTCTGTCGACCCTGGCCGAGCAGCTTGCCAGCGACTACGGGCGCGGGTTCGGAGAGAAGAACCTGCGCCGGATGGTCAAGTTCGCCGCCACGTTCCCAGACGAACCAATTGTCGCGACGCTGTCGCGACAATTGAGCTGGTCGCATTTCGTCCTGCTGCTGGCGCTCAAGGAGCCGATGCAGCGGGATTACTACGCGCTGATGGCCGGCATCGAACGCTGGAGCGTTCGGACACTGCGCGAGCGCATCGACTCGATGCTGTACGAACGCACGGCTTTGTCCAAGAAGCCGGACACGATGATCGCGCAGGAGCTGGCGACCATGCGCGACGCGCAGCGCATCTCGCCCAGCCTGGTCATGCGTGACCCGTACATTCTCGACTTCCTTGGTCTGCGCGACACCTGGCAGGAAGGCGACTTGGAGGCGGCGATCATCCGCGAGATGGAATCCTTCCTGCTGGAGCTGGGCGTGGGCTTCACCTTCGTCGCCCGGCAGAAGCGCATCCAGTTGGATGGCGAAGATTTTCACCTGGACCTGCTGTTCTACAACCGCAAGCTGCGCCGGTTGGTTGCGGTGGAGCTGAAGGTGGGAGAGTTCAAGGCGGCCTACAAGGGACAAATGGAACTCTATCTGCGCTGGCTGGATAAATTCGAGCGTGAACCGGATGAGGCGTCGCCGCTGGGCATCATCCTTTGCACAGGCAAGAAGTCTGAGCAGATCGAGCTGCTGGAATTGGACAAGGCCGGCATCCACGTTGCAGAGTACCTAACAACCTTGCCGCCACGGGAACTGTTGGCAGAGCGGCTACAGCAAGCGACCGCGCGCGCTCGACTGCAGGTTGAACAGCGCGACGACGGCAAAGAGAAGCGCTGATCCGGGACCCAAGTCGACCACGGTCAATGCGCACGAAACACTTGCGCTGACCGACGTAAGAGCGGCGCCGATGATGATCGACATGGCAATCTGCCGGGCCTTATAAGTCCCTTCTCGTGTAGGGAACTTGGCCAGCAGCCAACACGGCAACGCAGCGATCGGCGAAGGCGATTGGCACCGCAAGCGCACCCAGATGCTGGGCACGCGTTAGGCCAACGTAGAGCACGCGCTTGGCCTCAGCATCGGTGCGGGCTTCCCACGATCCAAACAGGGCTTCGCCCCGGTTCTTAGGGGCACGATTGGGTGGAATCACGACGCACACAGAGCCGTACTCGCGGCCTTTCGCCTCGTGAATCTTGGCACACGTCAGGCCGAGATCGACCGGCATTTGAAGGTGGTTCGACCACTGCGCATTGGTTGGCTGTCGAAAGAAATTACGCACAGTCACACCGGCCGGTAGCGGAAGGTTCAGTTGCCCAGCTTCCACATGCACACGGGCTATCCAGGCGAGCCGATCGGCGTCGGCATTTCCACAGACCTTGGGAAGGCTCATGAGGAAACTCAGTGCACGTCTTCGATGTGCGCGCCGGTCCAGGCCAATGCGTTCGACGGTGCGCAACAGATGTTCTCTCTCCTCGCGCAACTTCATTAAGTCTAGCAATAACGTCTCCACCGCCAGAACTACAGCTTCCCTCGTTCGCGCCGTTGCGGCAGGTGACCAGAACTCTGCCGTTTTGCGAGCCAGCGACTCAATCCGCGAGCTTCCTTTCAAATCTCTGGGAACCATGCCGGTGGCACGCTGTGCGACCTCGCCTGAATGCGCCAGGACGATCGCGTCCATCGAATCCAAGCTAAGTTCAGCAATCCGATCAAGGAAAGCCCGACCGATCGCCGCCGTCGGACTTTGACTGCCGTACGTCAGAAGCAAGACTGGATGCGTAACATTCGCGGTGTCGCCAACAGACTGATCCACTTGGCCGCCGCTTCTGAGGGTGGCAGCTAGTCGGCAGACCGCCGGGCTGCTACGGAAATTGCCCGTTAACCTTAGATGCGAATCAACGTGATACGTGTCTTTGAATGCCTGAACACCCGCAGGATTGCCATTGCGGAATTCGTAGATCGATTGGTCAGGGTCGCACACGAATGTGACATGCACGCCATGCGCTCTGAGCCAAGAAAGAATCTGAAGATCGAGCGGGTTGCAATCCTGGCCTTCGTCTACCATGACTTCGTGGAAACGCGCCGCCAGTGCCCGGCATAGTGCTCCGCCATTCACGGGATCACGAATTAGCTGCAGCGCTTGAACCCGGGCATCGCCGGCGCTCAGATAGCCGGCCTGCAGCAAGCCACGTCGCCGGTATGCCGCTGCCTGCTGATACCGGGCTTGGTGCTGGAGGACATGGTTGCGCAGCCCAGTGTGTCCAATTTTCATCGGATCAATCACGTTGGTCTCCGGGTCGAACATATCCAAACTCACCCCATCGCCTTGGAAGGCATCTCGCCCGGCCAACCGGATACTGATGTCCAGGCGATCCCAGCTGTCAAGAATGATCGGCCGGATCGTGCTTGCAATTCCACAGGCAGGCAGCACCACGAAATGTCGGACGAAAGCATCAAGCGTTCCCATGAAACTAGGGTGCTTCAAGAGTGGGTCGAGCCCGGCAGCCCGACAACGTTCCCGAAACTCATCAACGGCAGAGTTCGTAAACGAGAGTACCGCCACGCCGCGACGTTGAGGCAACGTGGCGGCGATTTTGACCAGGCGAGCAATGATCGTGCGGGTCTTTCCGGCACCGGGACAAGCATGCACGAAGGCGGCGCCGACATGCGTGGCGAATGCTTCCTGCTCTGCCGTCAGACCGTGAATGCCAGTCATGCTTGCGCTGCGCCGCGAATCGCGTCAGCGAGATAGAGCGGCACGACAAACGGATCGCCCGCCGCAATACGTGAAGCAATGGCTTGCGCCAAGTCGCCTTTGCGGGTCTTCTTCGCCTCGATCAGCTTCAGGAACGCGTCGGGACGGTCCTGCACTGGGACACCCTCGATCCGATCTGTCCAGTCGCGACGAGAGTTGCGATGCAAACGAAGAAACACACCCTTTAGAAAGCCCTCGTTGCCAGCACCAAGAATTTCGTGCTCCAGCGTGTGCTGATTGGTCAGCACCGTCAACGCCTGCTGCGCACCGTGCGTTGCGGCGAGATTTTCCAGATCGACCTTCCGATTTCCCAGCACCGTTGGGTCCACGTCGGTGATAACAATCAGACGGTCGGCGATGCGCGCATCGCCATGTGGTCGCAGTAACACCTCCACGTAGGGACGGAAGTCCACGCCCTCGATCGGCACGATGACAGTTCCCTTGAACCGGAGCCATCCATCGGCATCACCAGCGAGAACAAGCTTCTGTGCCAACACCGGCAACAGCAGCGCCTCAGCGATTCCTTCCACTAGGATGGCCCTGTTGCCGAACAGCAGCGCGGAGCGAGTCACGTCCAGATAGCGACTGATTTTATCCAGCGTCTTTGGCTTAAGCCCGAGTTCAGCGATGGGCACGCTGACCGATTCCGAGATCGCCACCCCGTTTTGATCGCGACGACGCGAACGCATGACCACCAGATGCATCGGAGAGACCCATGCAGTCAGGTTCGGTGAATGGGTTGTCACGACGATCTGGATGCGACCTTCCGGCTTACCAGCCTCGACGGCACGATCCGCCGATTGGCGTGCCTGGTCCAGTAGGAATTCGAGTACCAGCACCTGCAGTTGCGGGTGCAGATGTGCTTCCGGTTCTTCGACGAGAAAGATCGTGAGGTCAGCGTCCTTGGCTTTCGCCAGTTCGACGACCACCGTGGCCATGTAGAGCAGATTGGAGTAGCCAAGACCAGAGGCCCGGATGTCTTCGGGCACAAGGCCGGAATCGGCCAGACGAAATCTCAAGTCGCGAGCGACATCGAGCAGGGTTTCGGCACCGAAGTCCAAGGCTGCCGTCTGTGGACGGACCCCATTAGTCAGCATCCCCAGAGCGTTACCGATCTCCGTGTTCATCGTCGTCAGGATGTCTGGCCTGGCGTCCGCGCGCCTGACGCCAGCAAGGAAGTCCTGTTCTTGATCCTTCGGCAGAAAATGGCGAAGCAGCGCCATGACACGTGTTCCGCTGCCCGTGCCAAGCGCCTGATGCGCATCGCGCAAGGGTGGCAAGTAAACATGTCGGATCAAGTCAGTGGAGCCAGCCTCTGGTTCGTTGGTGTCGAAGCGTCCGGCCCAGACAGTTGTCTTGCCACGCGGTGCGCGCTCGGACCGCGACTCATACCGATAGCCGAAGATGGCTTCGTTCTTAGTGGGATCAGGGATCGCCGAGATCAGCAATCCTTTCAGTGTGTCGCCGAGTTCTCGGAAAACGCCTTCGATCTGGAAGTTCGGGACGGTCGCGTGGCGTCGGACATCTTCATCTTCCGGATACCGCTCCCGGCGTCCGCTCAACGGCAAGGTGAGCAACCGAACTGCGTCTACGACATTGGACTTTCCGCCATTGTTTTCACCGACCAAGACGGTCAGATCGGGGCGGAGGCTGACGGTCACATTGTCGCAAGACCGGAAACGTGAAATTACCAAACTGCCCAAATACATGAAGACTCCCTTGCCGACTCTACAAGTCCGGATATCCCATTTTTAGCTACGTATGTCCCCCTCGCGTGTTGGCTAACGGTGGCAGCCAATCGTCACCTGGGTCTTCCTAACCGTCCTTTAAAGTGGTTGAAAACATAACTCGATCAACTTCCCAATAATCGAGTAAGCAATAAAGCATGCTGCGAAGCTCTGGAGTCGGAGTTGCATCAAAGGCGAAATCTCTGCTCATCGCCATTTGCTCGAATTCTTTGGCTACGGAAAACAGCGTTCTGGCAACTTCATTTTTCGAAAAAAATTCGCCTAATATGGCGGTATTGAGATCTGCCAACTGACGATCAATGCTGGACCGCACTTGCCTTGATATCGCCATGCCGTCGTTGGCATGTTGCTCTATGAGGCCCATAGAGACGTTCAATATTTTCTTTAGACCCGCACTTCCTTTCGAGCCATATGTGAATCCATCCTTGATGAGCGTGCTGCGTTCAGATTGCTCGTGGAACGAAAGTTCTTTCATGCAATAGTCAACGGCGACGGCAAGAAACGAACACACCATATATAAACAGCGTAGCGCGGTCTCACGCTGAGTACTTTTCGTGATGGATTGTTCAGCGAAGAACTTGCCCTGCGAGAGCCACTCGTTGCAACTATCGAAGGACAGCGATTTCGCCAACAGGCTTTTGGAGAAAACCATACGGCCCCGCCAATCACCGTCAAGCTTATTCAGCGAATACTCGTCAATCTTCGAGAAAAACTCCTCTTCTGAGAATCTGAGAGCATTAGGGGCATCCGTTTTATCCAGCTTACCCAAGAAGGTCCCATCCAGAACTAAGACACCCAGTTCCCGACCGAAATCCTTCACTTCCTGGCGCTTCTCTGTCGTCGCTACGACCGCATTGGTAGCCTTGGTTGCAACACGAAGCCCTTGAACCCAAAATATTCTCTCTATGGCCTGTGGTGTCTTTTTGTTCTTAGCATCCACCAGCGTGATTTCGCGCGACACAGATGAAGTACGGCTATAGAGCCAAAGATCGATGTCGGTGACGTCAAATCCTTCATAGATAAACGGCACCCCTCTGACGACGTAATAGCCGGTTTTGAGGAAATAGCTTCGCAGCAACTCCTCCATTCTGGAACCCTTCAGGAGCACTTGCGGACTCTTGCTCATATTCCACCCCCGGTACGAAGAATGGAGAGCATGTCATTGGTCGCCTTGGGGCTCATCTTCGTTTGTGCTCTTCGTATTTTTTCGCGGTTGTGCTCGGGGCCACTAAAAGTAGTGACCGCTGCCGTTGGAAGCGAGCTTAGGGAATGTTCACTAACATCACCCTGGCGAATGGCTTGGAGAGCAAGCTCGCCGACTTCCGTTTTCAACAATCTCAGCATCGGTCCGGTACGGCCTTTCTTGGTGCCTGTCGTGACCTCAACAACGCCTTTCAATTCGAGTACTTTATAGTCCTGTGCAATAGCATTCACCGGGCCGACGCTTTCGCCCCGGACCAATGCGCTCAACAGGGCATCTACCATTTGTATCTGACCTCTGGCGTACGAGCTCTTCGTCATACCGTAGGTGACGGAGCTTACAAATGCTTTTGCGAGATCGAATGCGTCGTCAACCATCGAATTGCTATATTTCGAGAATGCCGATGGTAGTGTCAGGAATCCTACGTCTTCGGTTGAATTGCTGACTACACTAATGTCAAACAATCCAATGGCCGTAACTTTTTTAAAGAGTGGTTCTCCGAGAAGTTTGCTTGCAAAATCCGTGTCGACGCAGGCCTGCTTCTTCAGGGTTTCGGTGAGTTCATTCAGTTTTGATTGCTCTGCCGAAGTTAGCGAATCAAGCACCGCTTTGATTTTTCGAGTAGTTTCACGGCGGAACAGGTTGCCATTGAATAACAGGGTTTCGCCCGGACTGAGATTTTCCGCATCCACGAATCCGATCTGTTCCGCGTCCGACATCAACTGACCGATCTCCGCCTTACCAAGCAGATAGGAGTCGGCCAACTCTACGGCGACGTGACCGGCGAGAACGGGTTCGAGGGAAGCCAGTTCCGCGAGCGCGATTGTGGCAACTTCAATTGAACCGGGCGCAAGGGCATCAAAAATATCTGACGTGTGTTGCAACGTCTTTGCAGTCGTCACACCAAGGACTGCAATTCCTCCGGCCGCGGTGTCGATTAATCGCTGCTGCTGCAGAACTTCAATGAGTTTTGGCAGTTCAAATGTCGTATTGATATTGGCGGCTTTCGCCAGAACCGCGAGCCGATCATTGTTAACGGTGACCTGATTATTGGACGAGATCGCGGAAAGCAAAATTCCTGCTTTCCCTGCGAGAAACGTCTTCTCATATCCGGTCTGATTGGTGACGCCTTGAAGTTTGTTGGTGTGGTGAATCAGCCATGATCCCTTGGTCTTTTTATCCAATTTTGCCCCCTATATTTAGCCGAATCTAATTCCAAACAATCCACCGTCTTCAGTTGCATCAGTCAGGCGCGTCGGAAGCACATGATCATTTAGGTCGAAGCCCTCGATGGTTTCTTTGAAGGCGTCGTCTTCGTTCATCGTCACGATGTACTGAAAGCCAAGTTCCTGGGAAATCTCTGAACCGAGACGCAAGGCGCTAATCACCTGCCGCCCGTCAACACCGTCGAACAGGTGGCTGTCATGGATCAAGAAGCCGGGTCCTATCTGCCGCTTGTGGCACAAGCGCATAAGCATCATGTCGAAGCAGAAGATCTGCATGTTCTTGATGCCCTTGCTGCGTTGACCCTGCATCGGAAACTTGAACATCGGGCCATTGGAGGTTTCGTCGACGGTCATGCTGCCAGCCGACTCGTAGAGTCGTTGCGACGTTTCCTCAAAGGCAACGATGGCTTCGGCCAGCCGATCCTTCTGCTCGGCAAAATCGCGGCGCAGCCGGATCGTGAGTCGGTTGCGCTCGATCTCTAACTCGTTTTTCGTGCCTTCGAGTTGCTCGGCTGCTTCGAAACGCTGCCGCAGGGATTCCACTTCCGATTCCAGGCGACCTAATTCGCCCTGCAACTTGAGGAACTGATCTAGTGCGCCATGACTCCTGAGGATGCCCATGATCTCCGCACGTCGCTGATCGAGTTGCGCTTTCTGGCTGTCGCGCAACTCGATGCGTAGCTGTGCCGCTTCGAGTTCGCTGGACAGATAGTCCTTGCGATTGCGCACCACCGACTGATGGAAGCTCTTCACGTCCTCGTAACGGCGCTTCACGAGGCCTGGAAGTGCAACGCCCGCTTCCTGATAGATCGCTTGCAGGTCTTCCAAGTCCGGCGGAATTTCGGAGGCCAGCGCGCCTTCGAGGTCACGGATGGCTGCAAAGTCTATGGTGTTGGCATTGGCCAGTTCATTCAGCTGACGCGTCAGCTTGGCGCTTTCGACTTCCAGTTCCCGGTACTCAGGCAATACCTGGAAGGTTTCGATTTCCGAATAGAGTTTCTTGAGACGAGCTTCCTGCAGGGTCAACTGCGTGCGCAAATCAGCCGCCTTGCCGATGATCGAACCGAACGCCCCCGTACCCGCCGCCTTCTTCAGCTCTTCCAGGGTCTTTTCACGATCACGAACAGCTTGCCAGTCGCGCGCAATCTGCCAGTCCAACCCAAGGAGGAACATGAGCGCCATTTGCATGTCGCCCGTTCCCTGCATGGTGGCCTGCTTCTCCGGCGTGGTGAATGCACCGCTCATCTGGCGACGCACAAAGTAGGCGAACAGAGACCGGAACGAAGGGGGCTTGCTGCCTGCGGCTTCGAGGCTGCTCAGGCCGAACATCTCCTCGCCGAGGAATGTGACCCAATCGGTTGCCGATAACTTGCGCTTGGCCTCAGGTGGCGTTGTTACGTAGATCTTGGCTTTGGCACTACCGCTGCGCTCGACGACGGTACGCGCATCCTTCAAATCGAAATCCATGCCGAAGGTGTATTCGGCCAACTCTGACGTGCGGAAGATGGAATCAGGGCCGGCTTCCGAGCCGGTCAGAAAATGAACTGTTTCAATGAAACTCGTTTTGCCTGCGCGGTTGCGCGTTTGCTTGGTACTTGCACCTTCGGTTTTTTGGGCAAGCAGCACGTTCAGACCCGGCTTCAAATCTCCGAGATTCTTGAAGGTGGGCAGGGTGCTGAAAAGATGGTGAATCAAGCTTCCCTCCGTGCCACAAGGCCATTTTCAAGTTCGATGGTTCCAAGGGAATACAGTAGGTCCAGCGCAAGCACGAACCAGTCGTAGGTTATTCGCCGAGGGCGGATGGCAACCAACCCTTGGTCCTGTCGGTTTAATTCCTCCCACAACGCGGAAACCGTTTTGGGGTGCGCAAGGAAAGTCAGAACATGACCGCCCACGGTGAGCAGCGCGCGATCTTGCGGGAGATGCTTGGACGGCAGGATCATGTTGACCTCATCGCTTGGGCATCTTCGAATATTTCGCACTTGTCGAACAGGTAGGCCATGACCGCCAGCACCGCCGCCTTGTGGGTGGGTGTCGTGTTCACGACTCCTCCCGCCCAGGTTTCAAGCTGCCCAAAAATTTCATCGGGATGAAGCGAGGGGATCGCATCCCTCAGAGACACGTATTTGCTCTTGAATGCCGAGGCAATTTGTTCGCCGTACACAGGGTTCTTCCAGTTATCGAAGAACTGCGTCACCAACGGCGACTTCTGCATACCGATCTTCAAAAAGTCGGCGACCACCGCAGATAAAAGATTTGCCTCGATTTTCCCGCGCGAGACATCTTTGACCTCACTCGTCGCTGGCGCGGGAGCGACGTTGATGTGCGTGAGTACGGCCATCAAATCGCTATAGCCCAGATTGACGTTTGCCTCCATGGTCAACGAGGGGCCGAACCAGGATTCGAGGTCCTGCAAGCTGAGCTGACGAAACTTCGCCAGCATTTCATCCCAACCGCAGTGGCCAATCTTGATCTTCGGGTTTTCTTTCGCGAGCTTGGCCAGCGCTTCGATGATGTGGGGGCCTAGGCGCCCATCCGGCGCGTTATGGACAAAAGTCCACTCACCGAAATATTTTTCCCAGTGCCCTTTTGCGCCCTCAAAATCCTCGTTAATCTTTTTGATGGCTTCGGTGGCACTCAACTCATTGGGGGCATAGCTCTGAAACAGGGTCCGAGCCGAAGGCAGGAATCCGTCATTCTTGCGGTCGCCGACATTGCCCCAAGGACGGCAGGCCATGAAATCGTTCGGATGGGCCTTCGCCATCAGTTTTTCGAATAGGCGCTGAAATCCGTCCCCCTTGGCTTCAAGGAAGATGATGCGGAAATCTTTTTCGTAGCCGAGCTGTTGTATGCGATCCATGCGGTTCAGGGCCATGACTGGTTAAGTGTTTTCAGGCACAACCTCATGGCGTCTTCCGATCCGCATGGGGAAGGACGCGATTGACGTCAAATGGCAGCGCTTTGTCCGCTGCGATGCGGGTTAGAAGCATACGGATGGCATCCGAAACGGACAGTCCCATCTCGGCCAGGACGCTGCTCGCTTCTTCTTTGATATGCCCGTCTATCCGGGCACGAACGACGTCAGTGCTGGCCATTTCATATGCTCAAGGGTGGTTGTAGCTACATTGTGGCTCATCTGAGCTTTCAAGTCATTTACTTTTTGTCACGGGTGGCATTGCATCCCGACGTGCCGCCGTCGGGCTCGCGGGCGTTGCCCCGCGCCTCGTACCGAGTCGCGGCCATGCGGCTTTGATCCCTGATGCCTCCGGCCGTCTCTTCGCTCCTGGCCCGCGCGCGACGCTTGCCCTCCAGGGGATCGGCTGGGCAGCCCATCCCCGCCGCGCCTTGCTTGGCGCCCCTCGAATGCAGCCGAACAGGTTGCACCTGATCGGCCAACAGCCAACCAGCTAGGCGTGCCGCTGGCACGCAGGGGCGCTCGCCGCGCGGCGTTGGTTTCAGCGCATCCCCTGGCCCATCGGCCGCTGTTCGTTTTTCCCCAAGTTCATCGCTTTCTCCCGCGACCGTAGCCCGCGGTGCCTGGCCATCAAGGCGCGCAGGGCCGAGTCCTCGCTGCGCTGCGGGCCGCACCAACCCTGCGCTTCTTCCTTGACGGCCAGTCCCTCGCTGGCCCGGTTTTTCGCGGGCGATGAACTCAGGAAAGACGGCGGCAAACAGGGACCGGCCCAGGTCGCTGCGCCGAACCCACCAAAGCCACAACGGGCTCCGAATCTTGGAATCCGGTCAGCTTTGAAACCACAGCAGCAACTCTTGGAGAAAGACCATGCAACTCGCTTCCCGTTTCGCAAACCATTCCCCCGTGCTGCGCAGCGATCACCCGCTGTCCGATGACCAAATCCGGCGCGTGGCCCCTTCCATCTTCGCGGATGCCCCGCATCAAAGCCGTTCCGAGCGGTACAGCTACATCCCCACCGCTGCCGTTCTGACCGAGCTTCGCAAGGAGGGGTTTCAGCCATTCATGGTGACGCAAACCCGCGTGCGCGATGAAGGCAAGCGCGAGCACACCAAACACATGCTGCGCCTGCGCCATGCCAGCCAGATCAACGGCGCGGAGGCTAACGAAATCGTGCTGCTGAACTCGCATGACGGCACCAGCAGCTATCAGATGCTGGCTGGAATGTTCCGTTTCGTGTGCAGCAATGGGCTGGTGTGCGGAGACACCGTGGCCGACGTGCGTGTGCCCCACAAAGGCAATGTGGCCGGGCACGTCATCGAGGGCGCTTACGAGGTGTTGAGCGGCTTCGAGCGGGTCAAGGAATCCCGCGACCTGATGCGCGGCATTACCTTGGACGATGGCGAATCGGAAGTGTTCGCCCGCGCCGCGCTGTCCCTCAAGTACGACGACCCCGACAAGCCCGCGCCCATCACGGAAAACCAAATCCTGATGCCGCGCCGATTCGACGACCGCCGCCCCGACTTGTGGAGCGTGTTCAACCGCACGCAGGAGAACTTGACCAAGGGTGGATTGCATGGCCGCGCCGCCAATGGCCGCAGGCAGCAAACCCGCCCCGTGCAGGGCATTGATTCCGACATTCGCCTGAACCGCGCCCTGTGGCTGCTGGCCGATGGCCTGCGCCAGTTGAAAGTCTGATTCCCCACGCGGCAAGGGCAGGCAGCAGCCCTTGCCGTCTTTCTCGCTGCTGCATCCCTGAACCGATAGGAGTTATCACCATGAACGCCGTTACTCAAACCGAAGTCCGCGCCGTCAACACCGCCGCCGCTGTCCCACTGGAAGCAGCCGACCCGACCAAGAACATGATTCTGGTTCCGCTGTCGCGGCTGGTGCTGCGCCCCACGGGCCGCAACGTGCGCAAGTCCCCGCGCATGTCCATCCCCGAACTGGCCGCGAGCCTCCAGCGCGTGGGCCTGCTGCAAAACCTGATCGTGATCGCCGCCGCCGATGGAGAGCACTACGAGGTGGTCGCCGGTGGCCGCAGGCTGGCCGCGTTGAAGCTGCTGGCGAAAAAGCACCGCATCGCCAAGGATTGGGAGGTGCCTTGCCTACTGGTGGCCGATGGCACGGCCCGCACCGCCAGCCTCACCGAGAACGTGCAGCGCGAAGCCATGCACCCGGCAGACCAGTTTGAAGCGTTCGCCGCGCTGGTGGCCGAAGGCCGGCCCATCGAAGAAATTGCAGCGGATTTCAGCGTCACGCCGCTGGTGGTACAGCGCCGCTTGAAGCTGGCGAATGTCTCGCCGCGCCTGATGGCCGACTACCGCGCCGATGCCGTGACGTTGGATCAGTTGATGGCGCTTTCCATCACCGATGATCCTGCCGCGCAGGAAGCCGCGTTCTACGATGCACCGCAATGGCAGCGCAGCCCGTCCGCGCTGCGCGAGCGCCTGACCGAGCGCGAGATTGGGTCATCGCATCCATTGGTGCGCTTTGTCGGGTTGGACACCTACGAGCAGGCAGGCGGAGGCATCCGCCGCGACCTGTTCGCGGAAGGCGATGCGGGCGTGTACGTGTCCGATACCGCCCTGCTGGAAACGCTGGTGCGCCAGAAGCTGGCGAGCATTGCCGACACCATCCGCGCCGAGGGCTGGGCATGGGTGGATGCCACGCCCGCCGTGACCTATGCCGACCTGCAATCCTTCCAGCGTGCGCCAAGGGAACGCCGCACGCCGGGCAAGCGCGAGGCGCAGCGCATCGAGAAGCTGCAAGGCAAGATGCAGGAGGTGGCCGAAGCCGTAGATGCCGCGATGGAAGCCGAGGACGAGGACAAGGCCGAAGCCTTGCAGGAGGAAGGCGAAGCTCTGGGCGAGCAATTGCAGGCGCTGGAAGATGGCTTGCAGGGGTACGCCCCGAGCGTGAAGGCCGCAGCCGGGGCCATCGTCAACATCGACCGCAACGGCGAGGCCGTGATTCATCGCGGGCTGCTGCGCGAAGCCGAGGCCAAGGCGCTGCGCACGCTGGAAAAGCTGCGGCAGGGTTTCGGTGGCGTGGAAAGCGAAGCCGAGAACGGCGACGAATGCGAAAACGACGAAGCGCCGAAGGTGGCTATCTCCGACCGGCTGGCGCAACGCCTGAGCGCCCACCGCACCGCCGCGCTGCAAATCGAAGTCGCCCGGCATCCACAGGTGGCGCTGGCCGCGTTGGTGCATGGCATGGTGCAAACCGTTCTGCAGGAACGCCACTATGGCCACGATCTGCCGCTAGGCGTTCGCCTCACGGTGCAAGACCGGTTGGAGGGTATGGCCCCGGACTGGCCGGAATCATCCCCCGCCGCGACGCAGCGCGAACTGCAACAGGTGGCCAGTGTTGCCTTGCCGGAGGACGGCGCCGAGCTATTCGCCGCGCTGTTGGCGATGGAGCAAGGCGAACTGGTGAAGCTGCTGGCCGTGTGCGTGGCGTCCACGGTGGACGTGGTGACACCTCGCGCCACGGGGCACCAACCGGGCGCGGAACTGGCGCAGGCCGTGGGATTGGACATGGCCGCATGGTGGCAGCCGACCGCCGAGGGGTACTTCCGGCATGTGCCGAAGGCCGTGATCCTGCAAGCGGTGGGCGAGTTTGCGCCGGAGAGCGTCAACCGGCTGGTGAAGCTCAAGAAGGCCGACATTGCCAGCGAAGCCGAGCGGCTGGCAAAGGGTACGGGCTGGATGCCCGCAATCTTCAAGGCCAAAGGCCCGGAGCATGACGCCCCGGAGGATGCCGAAGCCGTGGCGGATGAACCCGCCGAGGCGCTGGCCGCTTGACCCACGCCAAAGGCAAGCGCGCCCGGCCTCGACCGGGGCGCTTCGCTTGAAGGGGAACCGCCCATGACCCGCACAACCATCAGCCGCCCGCGCATGGCGGCGATCTATGCATCCGGTACGATACGCGCCCGGCGCTGGCACGGCGAAGGCGACGTGCGCGGCTACCGCCCGCCCTCGGGCTGGACGGCCCGCGCCGATCTCACGGACATGCATCCCATCACGGGCCGCGCCTTGGTGCGGGCCGTGTGGTGGCTCATCGAGACGAGGGAATAACCGCGATCAGCACCGCGCCCAGGCCGTGTCGTCTTGGGCGCGGTGGATGCAAAATCCGGGCGCGGCAGTGGCCGCGCCCGGTGTTGAAGGCCAACAGCCGCGTCAGAACGCCGCCGCCTTCGCGGTAGCTCTGGCGGCGGCGTTGGCACACTGATTGAGGCTGCCGCAATGTATGCCCTCTTGGCCCAATCACACTTTGATCGGACCGAACATCCCCGTATAGATCAGCGTCTCCCAAACCTTCTTGATTCCTTGTCCGGTTTCTTGGCTCACGAACAATGACGATCGGGCACCATGAGGAGCGCCCAGGAAATACGAGCGCATCGACTCCCATGTTTCGGCGACCTGCGACCATGTCCAACACGGGACTTCTTTCTCCAAGATCAGAGGCACAGCGATAGCCAGTGGGATCATCCCGTCCATCGGAAGGGGCTCCTCCCAATTGCACTTGACCAATATCGGTGTCGCCTCCGCGTTGTAGAACTGCACATCCAGCTTTTCCGCAGTGATGTAAGCAGCATGGTGTCGAGGAAGTGCCAGGACAGAATCCAGAACCTCCTGGCCATCACCATAGGGGCAGGTGATGAAGCCGTTGACGAAGTGTCTTGTGTGGTCGAGGCCCTTGTAGCCGCTGCGATCACTAGGAATCGTGACGGGATGGCGGCTATCGTGATTTCGCACCAGCGGGTGCCATGAGGGGTATCTGTCAACGACAGGCCCGAGTTCATCAACGATGTCCTGTAGCGCCCTTTTGCTTCGTGCTCTCTGCGTTTCGTCGGCGTCCCGAGGACGGGGGACAAGGTACTTCTCCACTTCTTCGTACCCGGCGCGTGCTGCTTCATCTGCTCGGAATGCCATGATTCACCTATACCTTTCAGATTGTGCGTGATTTTATGTATTTTCGCATGAAATTGATATGTTGTGCGTAAATGCATAATTTCATGATGGTTGACTTGGGGCATAGTGTCCTGACTGCCTTGGGCGTGTCGGCGCGCCGCGCCGCCGGGCTTTCGGGCTGCGCCCCGTGCCGTCTTTGTCGTCACGGCCATTCGGCTCCAATCCCTCACGCCTTCGCGCCTGTGGCGCTGCGCGCTTCGCTTGCCTCCAGGGGATCGGCGCAAGGCCCATCCCCGCCGCGCGCTGCTTGGCGCCCCTGCAAACCCGCCGAACCGGCTTGCGCCGGATCGGCCTGGCCAGCGTCCCGCCGCAATGGGCTGGACGCGGCGCATACGCCGGGGCTTGCTGCGGCGGGTTGTGCGGATGCGTGCCGTCCTCGACGCTGGCGGTTCTCGTCCATCGCGTCACGAAGGATGGTTCACGGACACAACGCCCGGCCTCGCTATGGAGCTTCCACGCCACGTATCCATGCCGACGTCGCAGAGTGCAGCGGAGGCGTTCTCGCCTGTCATTGAGAGGTTGACCTGGCCCGCGTCAGGAAGCGAGCCAGTGAAGCCTTCGTGCGGGAATGCCGAGCCGGCCCTGTCTCCTTTCGGAGCGGTTCGGCCCAAGGCGTCCTTGTGTTGTTGTGAATCCTGGCGGTGGCGCGGCTGCGCCTCGGGCTTCATGGCTGCAACCGTACGGCGCAAACAATTTCCCCTGCGCTGTGCGCATTCCTCGCGGGACAAATTCTTTGCGCCTCCCGGTTCACCACTGCGTTTCGACCGCAAGCGGTGCAGCCCGCCCGTCCCCCGCCGGCTGGATCACAACAAGGACGCGATGGGCGCGAACCTTGTTCAACCGAAAGGATATCCATCATGGCCAACATCGGCACTTTCACCGCAGACAAAGACGGTTTCACCGGCACGCTTCGCACCCTGACGCTCAACGTCAAGGTCAAGCTGGTTCCCAACGACAAGGGCAACAGCGAGAACGCCCCCGACTTCCGCCTCCAAGCAGCCAACCACGACATCGGCGCGGCATGGAAGAAAACCAGCGAGGCCGGGCGGGAATACCTGTCCGTGTCCCTCGACGATCCTTCGTTCCCGGCGACGGTCTATGCCCGCCTGATCGAAGGCGAGGATGGCACGCACGACCTGATCTGGTCGCGCAGCAGGCCCCAGGCGGCGTGACCGCCGCAGCGTCCCGCCATCACGGCGGGGCGCTTGCCCATCGGCCTAGGTCTCGGAGGCCGCGAGCTGGCTTTCAGTCGCGGTCATCAGCACTGCTGTACTGCATTCGAGCGCGCTGGCGATCTTGAAGATGATCGCCAGCGTGGGCATGTGTTCGCCGCGCTCGACCTTGCCCATGTGCGAACGCTCAACGCCAGCCAAGTGCGCGAGCGATTCCTGCGCGATCGCGCGCTCTAACCGCAGCGCACGCACCGCCGCGCCGAAGGCCTGGGCCAGTTCGGCGTCGAAGGTGGTGGCGCCCGCTGGCCGGCCGCGCTGGATGGTCCGCTTCTGCATAGACAGAAGCGTCAAGTCGCAGCACAATTAAAACCACGTTATCTTTAACTCATTTATGCCTTTGGCCCTTATTCGTGCTTTTACGGAAATCCGCTTTTGTGGATTCCGGCAGAACCGGAGAACCGCCATCGTGTCTTTCCAGATTTCTACAATGCCGCTTTTGCGCTTCCGTGCTTCCACGCTTTGGGTGGAATGCGCATCCGCGCTTCGGCGTGGAAACGCGAAACCGGCTAGACACTCCCATGTTGGAGCAGGAATACCGTGATGAAGGCACCTCTTGTCACCGATGAGCAACGCGCCGCACTGCTGGTGAACGGGCGGCTTGCTGGCGCTAGCGAACCGAACGACCCGTTGCCGGTCGTACGCCTGTTCACTCCCGACGCGCACGCCACCTGGCTGCTCACCGCGCTCGATCCCACTGACGGCGATACGGCCTACGGCCTGATCGACCTGGGCATCAGCATGCCCGAACTGGGCCACGTGAAGCTGTCCGATCTAGCCTCCATCGTCGGGCCGCGCCAGCAGCCCGTGATGCGGGATCGGTATTTCCAAGCGGTGCGCTCGCTGTCGGAATATCTGCGGCTGGCGCAGGAGAACGGTTCCATCGTCGATTGAACCGTTCGCGCCCCGGCCAAGCAGGGCGCATTGAGACTATTTCAGTCTGGCATCAGACCTGGCCGGTCTGAATCCGAACTCTTGCATCAAACCCGTGCGCCTGTGATTAAAACAGTCACGATCTTTCATTCGGGTTGGCGCACGGTGTTCTGTGCCGCGTGACATTTTTGGGTTTTGCGGCCGTCGCATTCGGACAGATTTCGCAATATCTCGGAGCCAATCGGTCTTGACTGCCAGTGGTTACAGCCTCCTCCGATTCTGATGATGTTTTGACCTTGATGCGATAGCTCCGCGTTTCTCGCCGTGGCGACGTTCCTGATTCTCGACAGGAGCTTTTGTCATGGTCGATCCTCACCATCTCGCGCACTGGTATCCCACCGCCGCCTACCTCTACGTCCTGGGTCTGGATGCACTCGCGCTGGCCTGGGAGTACCTGCGCAGGCATCCCGACTACCGGCTCGACTGGGTGCGCCGGCATCGCCGGCACCACACACATCAGGCGACACCACCAGCAGCGCATCGCTGGGGCTTGCGCGTGCTGGAAGACCCGGCCTTGGACGCGCGGGACGCGCATCCTGCCTGGCTGCCCGGCCATGCATCGGTGGTGCAGCTCTACCCTGATGTCGATCCGCCCGTGGATGCCGCCGCATTCGATTTCTGGCGCATCCCAGGCTACAAGCAACTGCTGCACGACGGCAAAGGGCTGGCGTTGATCGCGCGCAGCCCTGGCCGCTGCCTGCGCTTCGCGTTGGCGCCGAGCCTGGAAGACGGCATGGCCGTGGCCTATGCCCATCGTGGCCTCACGACCGCGAGGCTGGCGACCGACCTCGCACCCATGGCGCGGCCCAGACCGCCTCCTGCCGCATTGCTGGAGCTGCACACCTTGCAGGCACTCGATGCTGCCCTGGCGGGCGCGTCCCTGCACCAGATCGCCGAGGGTTTGTTTGGTGAGGATGCGGCGGCCGATTGGTACGCCGATGGCGGCCTGCGCTCCAAGGTGCGCCGCCTGGCGCGGCGCGGCGATGCGTTGATGCGCGGCGGCTATCGCCGCCTAGCACAACTTCCGTCGCTTGAGAAGGGTCGTTTTGACGGGGACGCAAAACGACCCTGAGCAAAAGAGCTTCGTTTTCTGAGACTGCCTCCATCCGGTTGCGCTGTGTGGCCGGAGCCCTGCAACCGATGGAGGTTCTCACCATGCGTCCTGCTCCCTTGCGGCCTGCCGCCGCTCCCGCGACCGCTGCCGCCCAGCCGCAGCGTTATTTGACCAACGACGAAGCCGCCGACTACCTGCGGTTGTCACCGCGCACGCTGGAAAAGCAGCGCGTGATCGGTGGTGGCCCGAAGTTCCGCAAGTTCGGCCGACGTGTCATGTACGCCGTGGCCGACCTCGATGCCTGGGCTGCGGAGCGCAGCTTCGAAAGCACATCCGATCCCGAGTACGCCGAGCAGCACTCGGCGGACAGCCGTGCGCGCTGATTGCTGGCGCGCGGGTGGCCTTCGCCATGTCCAGCCCATCGCTGCCAGCGCGGCAGCGACCGTCGCAGGAACGCGAACAGCTCGATCTGTTCCGCGCCTTGCCGGGCGGCATGGCGCCGCGCGACAGCCAGGACCTGATGGCCTTTCCGTTCTTCTCGCTGGCGAAGTCGCGCCGCTCTGCACCGATCGACTTCCAGGCGGGCGGCGTGACGATCCGCGTGGAGGGCACGCAGGAACACGGCATCGCCACGATCTGGGATGCCGACATCCTGATCTGGGCCGCCAGCCAGATCGTGGAGGCACGCGATGCGGGCTTGCGCCCCTCGCGGCTGATGCAGGCCACGCCCTACGAGATCCTGCGCTTCATTGGGCGCGGCACGTCGCTGCGCGACTACCAGCGCCTCAAGGCCGCGCTGGATCGACTGCAGTCCACGACGGTGGCCACGTCCATTCGGGAGACAACCGGCAGGCGCCTGCATCGCTTCTCGTGGATCAACGAGTGGAAGGAACTGGCCGATGTCGGCGGCACGCCGCTGGGCATCGAGCTGATCTTGCCGGACTGGTTCTATGCGGGCGTGCTGGATGCGGCACTGGTGCTGACTATCGACCCGGCGTATTTCCGGCTTACGGGTGGGATCGAGCGATGGCTGTACCGGCTCGTGCGCAAGCACGGCGGCAGGCAGCCAGGCGGCTGGCAGTTCGATTTCCAGCACCTTTACCGCAAATCGGGCAGCGTGGCACGGTACTACGACTTCGCCGCCGACCTGCGGGCGATTGTGGCCCGGCAAGCCTTACCGGGCTACATGCTGGGCATCGAGCATGTTTCCGGCATTTCCTCGCCGCTGCTGACCTTCCGGCCCGTGCCGCCCACGGCACGGGGATAACTGCGGCAGAGCCTGTGGACGGACTCGTGCTATCAGGCAACACAGGTATCGTGCTATCAGGCAACAGATCCTCGTGCTATCAGGCAACAAAATCGGCCTCAAACCCAATGCTGGCGCGGGTTTCGGCCTCTCTTAACTTACCTAACTTAAATTCTCTAACTTTTAGTAGCAGCGCGCCGTTTCGGTGGACAACCGCCAAAAGGCAAAAAGCGCAGCAAGCCAGAAGCCCGAAACAACCCCATTTTGCAAGGCAGGCGCAAGCCAGCTTCCCAGTTGGGAGGGCCACGCCATGATCGTCGCCTTGCTCAACCAGAAAGGCGGCGCGGGCAAGACCACGCTCGCCACCCACATCGCCGGAGAGCTGGCGATGCGCGGGCAATCAGTCATCCTGCTGGATGCCGATCCGCAAGGCTCCGCGCTCGACTGGACGCAGCGCAGAAATCAGCAAGGCTTGCCAAGGCTTTTCAGCACCGTGGGCCTGGCACGCGAAACCTTGCATCAGGAAGCGCCAGAACTCGCCAGGCGGGCCGATCACGTCGTCATTGATGGCCCACCCCGAATCGCCGCCTTGGCGCGCTCCGCGCTGCTGGCAGCCGATCGGGTACTGATCCCCGTGCAGCCCAGTCCCTACGACCTGTGGGCCAGCGCCGAGATGGTGGCGCTGATCCGTGAAGCACAAGTCTTCCGGCCTGCGTTGCGCGCGGCCTTCGTCATCAACCGGCGCGTCAGCACCACGGTGATCGGACGCGAAGCACGTGGTGCGCTGGCCGAGCAGCCGCTTCCTGCACTGCGCTCGGAAGTGCGCCAGCGCATCGTCTTCGCCGACAGCGTGGCCGCGGGTCGGCTGGCACGTGAGCTGGCTCCGGATGGCGCAGCCGCGCGCGAAATCACCGCACTGGTGGATGAACTGCTGCGGTGGCCGTCATGACGGCGAAGCCTGCATCCAACAGCACGCGTTCTGGCAAGCGCGTCGGCATCGGCGCGCGCCCACCCGCGAATCCGCACGCCGAGGCGTGGATTCGCCAAGGCAGCGCCGAAGACCTCCAGAAAGGCGACCTCTACACCGCTCGCCTGACCCTCGACATCACGCCCGCCATGCGCGCGCGCATCAAGGTATCGGCCTTCACGCAGGGCGTGACGGTGGCCGACCTGCTGCGCGGCCTGCTGGAGCGGGAGTTTCCAGAACACTGCAGGAAGGACACGCCATGAACGCATCCGCTTTGCCTGCCGCTGATGCGGCCACGGCTGCACCGCCACCGTCCTCCGCCGCGCTCGCTGGCCGGCCTGTCTCAACGCCGCTGACGCGCGTTTCGCTGGCCTACGTGGAGCACCGGATCAAGCTCTATCTGCGCTTTGGCGAGCCTGCGCGCACGCTCCAACTCGACCGCTGGCGGCGCTGCGCGGTGTTCCTGCCGGGTGCGGTGTTCTGCCGCATCCGCTGGCAGGCCAACGACTACGGCACTGTGCGCTGGCAGCTCATGGTGATGCAGGCTTGCACACCACTCGATGCGGCGCAGCGTATCCCCGGCGTGCAGCCGGGCGCGCGCCTGCTGCTGCACGCCGAGGGCGACAACCAGGTCCGCGCTGTGCTGGAGCGCATCGACGCCATCGAGGCGCTGGGCATCGCGGCTGTCGGCGTCTCGCCCGCGTACTGGCGCACGCTCGCCAACCGGCTCGCTGCCCGCTTGCCGCTGCCTGAATACACCGCCGAGCGGCATGCCGCCTGGCTGGCCGGGAGGGCGTTGCCATGACCGCCGTTTCCACGACCGGCACTGGACCGCGTCCTCGCTCACGCCTGCGCGCCCGCATCGTGCTGGCTGCGCTGTCCGCCTGCGGCCTCGCTGCGCTGGCCTGGGCGTCTTTCGTGCAGCCGCTGCCGCGCCTGGTCTACAACCCGTCCGACAGCGTGGCGGCCGGTTGGTATCGCATTGATCCGCTCGACCATCGCGCCGGCTTGCTGCCACGTCCGTTGTCCGTGGGCAGCATCGTGCTGGTTCCGCTGCCGGCCGAGGCCGCTGCACTGGCTGCGCAGCGCAGCTACCTGCCGGCGCGCGTACCGCTGCTCAAGCGCGTGGGCGCGATCGCGCCACATCACGTGTGCGTGTTCGATGCGCTGGTCTGGATCGACGGCGTGCCGGTGGCCGCCTTGCTGCCTGCCGACCGGCTGGGCCGCCCGCTGCCATCCTGGCCGCAGTGCCGACAGCTTCGTCCTGGCGAAGTGTTCCTGTTGAGCGTGACCAATCCGGCGTCGTTCGACAGCCGCTATTTCGGGCCGGTCAGCGCATCCGCCGTGATCGGTATGGCGCACCCGGTCTGGCTGGAGACACGCCCATGATGGCCGCCGACTCGCTGCACGCAAGCATGCATCTCATCGTGCCATCGGGCGTGTCGTTCTGGTGGCCGTCGCCATGTCGTCGCGCGAGCAGTGCGGGTGTCAATCATGCGCATTGGGCACCGCACTTCGCGCAGCCGTCCAACGTGCAGGCGTCTTGCCTCGAACGTGCTCGGCCTGCAGCCCTGGCCGCGTTTGCCGGTGCGCTGGCTGCAAGCAGCGCAGCGCCGCCGGGCCGCCGCAGTCCGGAGCGACAGCGAGGGGCAAAGGCGGAAGGCAAGATTGAAGGGTCCGGCACGCTGCCGGCCCATAAGCGAGTCTGCACGTGGGGTTGGCGCGGCACGCGCTATTTGGCGGCACCGTGCCGTCAAGTTCGCCAAAGCCTTGTGGGCATTGGCGAAACCGCGTGCATGGCACGCCCTGGTCGGATGGCCGTGGCTGGAGTATCCGCATGAGCAGGCGCGGCAACTCGGATGGTGAAGACCGTTTTAGCATCCGGCCCGGCGCACCCAAGCAGCGCGGCCAAGCCTTCGTCTCGCAGGTGCTGCGGCAGGCCAGCAAGGGGGCCAACTCGACTGGCCGCAAACCGGGAAAGACACCCGGATCACGTCTGGGGCGGGGCCATGTGGCTGCGCGCTTCACCGGGCAGTCGCTATCTGCGACCTCTCGGCGTGCCACCGTCAAGGTGCGGCTGGTCTACCTCAAGCAGGCCGGTGCGCGTTCAACCATCACGCACCTGCGCTACATCGAGCGCGAAGGCGTCGGCCGCGAGCAGGACGCCGGCAAGGCCTATGGGCCAATGACCGATGAAGCGGACTTGCCGGCTTTCGAGGAACGTGGCCGGGAAGTTCGGCACCAGTTCCGCTTGATCGTCTCGCCCGAGGATGCCGAACAGCTCGATGACCTGCGCACCTACACGCGCCACCTGATGGGCCGTATGGAGGCCGATCTGGGCAGCCGGCTGGACTGGGTGGCGGTGAACCACTGGAACACCGACAACCCGCACACGCACATCGTATTGCACGGCAAGGATGACACGGGCAAGGACCTCATCATTTCGCAGGCCTACATCACCCGCGGCATGCGCGAGCGCGCTGCGGAGCTGTCCACCGAATGGCTGGGGCCGCGCATCGAACTGGAGATCCAGCGCACACTGGTGCGGGAGGTCGATCAGGAGCGGTGGACCAGCTTGGACCGCACGCTGCAACGCGAGGCAAAGGATGGGCTGAACCATGTGGATCAGCCGGCCAGCGATCCGAATCTGCGACAGCAGCGCGTGCTACTGGTGGGTCGTTTGCAGCGGCTGCAACGCATGGGGTTGGCGAGCGAGCAACAGCCCGGCGTCTGGGTGGTTCACGCCGATGCCGAACCCGTGCTGCGAGCGATGGGCGAACGCGGCGACATCATCCGCACCATGCAGCGGGCCATGGGAGGTGCGCAGCGCGACCTGGCCGTGTTTCAGCCAGGCCAAGATAGCCGTTCCGTTATCGGCCGGGTAGCCGGTAAAGGGCTTGCGGACGAGCTGTACGACAAGGGCTATCTGGTAGTCGATGGCATCGACGGCAAGGCGCACTATGTGGCGTTGCCTGCCAAGATGGAGCTGGCGCAGTACCCGGTCGGCACCATAGTCGAAGCACGCGGTTCAGTCGAATTCCGGGCGGCTGATAAGAACATTGTCGCGCTGGCAGTCGATGGCCTCTACCGTACCGATCATCACCTCGCCGTTGCCAAGGCGCAGGCCACGTCCGGACGCGATCCGCACGAGGTGATCGATGCACATGTTCGGCGGCTGGAGGCACTGCGTCGGGCTGGCATTGTCGAGCGCATCGCCGAGGGCGTCTGGCGCGTGCCAGTGGAACTGCCTGAGCAAGGTCGGCAATACGACATGCAGCGACTGGGTGGCGTGTCAGTGGAGTTACGTTCGCATCTGCCCATTGAACGACAGGCTTTTGTGATCGGTGCGACATGGTTAGATCAGCAATTGATCGGCGGAGCCAGCGGCATCGCCGACAACGGTTTCGGCGGAGAGGTACGCAATGCGTTACGGCAGCGAGCCAACTTCCTGATCGATCAGGGACTGGCTGAACGACGCGGGCAGCGGCTAATCCTCGCCCGCAACCTGCTGGCGACACTGCGCGGCAGGGAGGTGGAGGCTGCGGGCGGGCGCATCGCGGCCGAAACCGGCCTGGCGCATCGGCCGGTGGCCGATGGCGAGCGCATCACCGGCGTCTACCGGCGCAGCGTCCAACTCGCCAGCGGCCGCTTCGCGATGCTTGATGACGGCATAGGCTTCAGCCTGGTGCCGTGGAAGCCAGTGATCGAGCAACGGCTGGGGCAGACTTTGACCGCCGTAGTGCGTGGTGGCGGGGTGTCGTGGGAGTTCGGGCGGCAACGCGGGCCGTCAATCGGCTGAGATGGTTCGGCTTTGCGTCTCTCAAGCCACAACCCAAGGCGAAACCGGCTGGCATTGGGATGCCAGCTCATCCACTACGACGCGCGCCTTGGTCGACAAATGCCGGGTTTGCAGCCACGAGGCGCGAATCGAAAGGGCCAGAGTTCTCTCTGGCCCTTTTCACGTTTGCTGTAGCACAAGCACTGACGCAGGTTTCCGGTGACAAGTTTGACCCAGAATTTAATTGACGCTGGCAACAAAGCGTCGACTCGCGGACTTTGCGACGCGCACTCATCCGAAAATTCACTTGCAAGGTGCCAATGGCGATGTTCTAATAAACGTTCGTTTAGTTTCAGAATCGCCCGACTCAGGAGGAATTCGATGGCTGAGAAAGCCCCCAAGAAGAAAAAGATGCGCGAAGAGGTGCTGGAACGGTCGGTTCCGCTCTTCGCAACGGTCGGATTTGACGGGGTTTCGATGCGTGATATCGCGGCTGCCGTGGGTGTGACGCCTGCCGCCCTCTACCACCACTTTTCGGACAAGGAGCAGCTCTATCTGGATGCGGTCGGCTATGCCTTCGAAGAAAAGGTGGGGCCCTTGAAGACACTCCTGGACGGTGGAGGAAATCCCTGGGAGCGGATCGAGGCATTCATCACGCGGCTTGCGAACCTACTCGCCGCCGAGCGGGACTTTCTACGCCTGATGCAATGGGTGCTGCTGGACAGCGATGAACGGCGCCAACGTAGCCTGGTGGACTGCGTTTTTAGAGACCTGTTCAACGCACTGCGCGATTTCGCCGCAGAACTCGCTCCGGGCCATGACGCCCATCGGCTTGCCGTTTCGATAATCGGCTTGGTGCTCTATCCCTTTGAAACCCAGTCGGTGCGACGTTTCCTGCCGGGCTACACCCACCAGCAGGAAGACCCCGAGGCCATTGCGCGGCATATCGTCGGCTTGCTACGCAACGGTCTCGGCGGAATCAACGAGGAAAATCCATAACAACGCCCTGTCTAGGGCAAACGTGCGGAGCAGACGTACCCTGCTCTATAACTGCAAGGAGAAGAAGCGATGAAACTACAAAAATGGTTAGTCCTGTCGGTACTGGTGATCGGCGCAAGTGCACAGGCGGCGGAAGACCCCGCGGCAAAGCCGGTCGAGCCGGCCAAGGTGTCCGTGCTGCAGAAAGCGGAGGAAGGTGCGAAGAAGGCGGCCGAGGAAGCCAAAGAGGCGACGCGCAAAGCCGCAGAAGCCGCCAAGCTGGCTGTAGATAAGGCTGAGCAGGCCGTCAGTGAAGCCTCGCAGAAAACCGCGGAAGCTGCCCGGCAGGCGGCACGGGATGCTGATGAAGCCGCCAAGCTGGCTGTACGCAAGACCGCAGAAGCCACTCGAAAAGCAACCGCAGCCACCAAGGAAGCCGCGCAGAAGGCCGAGGAAGCCGCTAAAAAAGCAGCCGTAGCCACCAAGGAAGCTGCACAGAAAGCCGAAGAAGCCGCCAAAAAGGCGGCCAAATCTGGCAAAGAGGCTGCGCAGAAAGCGGCCGAAGCCACGCGGGACGCCGCACAGAAAACCACTGAAGCCACCCGAGAGGCTGCCGACAAGGCGCTTGAGGCAACCAAGGAAACGGCTCGGAACGTCAAAGATGCCGTGACGAAGTAACCCTTATCGGGCAGGCTGCTTGCCCGATAAATTTTCACAGCGTTGCGCTTTCATTTTTTATTTTTATCACTGATCGAGAGGTATGCCATGTCTAAATCCAACACACCCAGTTCCACGACCAAAGACAAACTGATTGCCGACATAAAGCAGATTGTCGCCGATGCCGATGCGCTCTTGCAGGCTACTACCGATCAAGCCAGCGAGAAGGTCGCCGACTTGCGCATCGGCCTTCGGAAAAACCTGAAGACGGCCCAAGGCCGACTTGCCGAGTTCGAGGCCACCGCCGTCGACAAAACCACGGAAGCCATCCGGGAGGCACTGCAAAAAATCTCGGAAGCGGCCAATCAAGCGACTGTAGCCACCATGGAAGCGGCGCAGAAGGCCGAGGAAGCGGCCAAAAAAGTGGCGGGGTCCGGTAAAGACGCGGCCCAGCACGCCGCAGAAGCCGCCAGGGATGCAGCCCAGAAAGCAGTTGCCGCCACCAGGGAGGCCGCCAACAAGGCACTGGATGCAATGCAGGATTGGATGCGATGACGGAAATGGCCCGGAAGGCCAAAGACACCATCAACAAGTAGCTCTTGGCACGCACGACCTGGTCGCATCGGCGGACGGGTCGTGGAAGGCCCGCGCCTAGGCGACGCGATGAGGTAACAGCTATCGCAGCCACCAGGGCTGCTGGTATTTTTATGCGCGGCACCGCCATGACACCCGGTTGTTCAGGTCATCACTTCAGGAGGATCACTATCATGCAAAACGAAACAGGCAACAATATTGGCGGCAGTAACGATGCAGTGATGCTCGAAGCTGAAGTGCGTAGCGCCGTCGAGCAGGGTCACGATGTGCAGGAAATGGTGCGGCAGCTCACCTTGCGCAAGATCAGTGCGCGCTCGCTCGATATCGAATCCCTGCGACAGATCGCGCGTGCCGTGCTGAGCGGCGCGCGGGCCGGCGCACAAAAGGAGTTGCAGCAGTCAGCGGCACAAACCGAAATCATGCGGACACGCCTCAAACAGGCCGTCGCTGGGCTGGACGCGGCGTTGGCGCAGTTTGCCGAAGCCTCCAAACTGGCGGTGGAAGAAGCGGCGGTCCGGGCGCAGACATTTTCCCGTGAGGACCTCGCCCGTGCGCGCACCGACCTGGAAAGCCTGGAGGCGATGTTCCTGGAAACCCTGCAAAGCTCGGCCTCGGGTGCCAAGGATGCCGCAGGAGAAATCCTGTCCGATCTGGCGAGGCACGCCCGCCTCTATGGCTCCGCCGTGCGCGCACAGTTGAAGGAAACCCTGGCCGTCATCACGCACCAGCTTGGCACGGCGGGACGCACTCAGGTTGTTGCCGGCTTGCATCTGGCACAAGCCACTTCCGACCTGCTGCGCCAAATCGCTGCCGGCGTGCTCACCGGCCTGGCCGATCACGTCAAACCCGGCCATTCCCAAGGCAAGGGCAACTGATGCTGTGGCAGGCCCTGACCGCAGTGCGCGACATCGGCCGCCTGCATGACATCACCTCGATCCTGATCCGCTACGGCTTTGGCGACATGGTGCGCCGGATGGGACTGGCCAATGCCCTGGAGCGGGCCGGGCGGGCGCTGCACTGGAACGAAGCGCAGGAACTGGCTCATCTCGACCCGCCCGCCCGGGTGCGGCGCGCGCTGGAGGAATTGGGGCCGACCTTCGTCAAGCTAGGCCAGGTGCTTGCCACCCGCATCGACCTGTTCGAGCCAGAATGGATCGCCGAATTCGGCAAGCTACAGGACAGCGCACCCGCTGCCTCCTACGCCGGGATACGTCAGCAGCTCACCGAAGACCTGGGCGCACCGCCCGAGGAGGTGTTCGCCGCCTTCGACCCCGAGCCGCTGGCGGCCGCCTCCGTCGCACAGGTGCACCGCGCCCGCCTCGAAGACGGCAGCGAGGTGGTAGTCAAAGTACGTCGGCCAGGCATCCGGCCGATCATCGAAGCCGACCTGCGCTGGCTCGCCAGACTGGCGAAACTCGCTGAGGGGGAAAGTCCGGAACTGCGCGCCTTTCGCCCGCAGGAAGTGGTGCGCCAGTTTAGCCAGTCGCTGCGGCGCGAACTCGATTTCGCTGGCGAATGCCGCAATGCCGAGCACATCGCGGAGAATTTTGCCGGCTATACCGACAAAGACGAGCCCACCGGCGACGCCTCTGCCGAAGCTGCGCCTGAACCGCCTCCGGCGCTCCCAATCATCATCATCCCCCGCGTCTATTGGCAATGGACCGGCGAACGGGTGTGCGTGCAGGAATTCATAGCCGGCATTTCCGGGCGCAAGCTTGCCACCGTCGACGAGGCCGGCCTCGACCGCAAGGTCCTCGCCCGCCGGGGCGCGCACGCAGTGTTGAAGATGATCGTCGAGGACGGCTTCTTCCACGCCGACCCGCACCCCGGCAACGTGTTTTACCTGCCCGGCAACCGCATCGCCTTCATCGACTTCGGCATGGTCGGGCGGCTCACCGAGGTGCGCCGCGACCAGTTGACCGGCCTGCTGCTGGGGCTGGTCAAGCACGAGCCGCGCCGCGTCGCCGACGTGATGCTCGACTGGACCGGCGACGGCGCCATGGATGAGGACGGCCTGCTTGTGGAAATCCAGACTTTTGTGCAGCAGTACCACGGCGTGGCGCTCAAGCAGCTCCGGCTCGGTGCCATGCTCTCCGACTTGGTGGCCATTTTGCGTCAGCACCAGCTGGCCTTGCCGCCCGATCTGAGTCTGCTGATCAAGGCCTTCATCTCGCTCGAAGGCATGGGCCGCGAGCTCGACCCCGACTTCGACATGGCCGGCGAGGCGATGCCTTTGCTGGAACAGGCGCTACGGGCACGTTATGCACCCACTGCGCTCCTCCAACGCGGCTGGCGAGGGGTCAGCGAAGCGCTTTCCCTGGTGGCCGGCCTGCCCCAGGATATCTCCCGGCTGTTGCGCGCCGCCCGGCGCGGCCGGCTGGAAATCCACATTGACATCACGCACCTCAAGCGTGTCGGCAACCAGCTTGACAGCGCCGCCAACCGGCTGGTGGTCGGCATCGTCGTCGCCGCCCTCATCATCGGTTCCTCCATCGTCATGACGGTGCCCGGCGGTCCTACCTTGCTGGGGCTACCCTTCTTCGGCCTGCTCGGCTTCGTCGGCGCCGTCATCGGCAGCCTCTGGCTGCTGCTTTCGATCTGGCGTAGCGGGGGCAAGGAATGAGCGGATCGCAGACAGCGCAGGGGTTCGGTGCTGACCCGCTCATCGCGCTGGCGCTGGCGGCCGCGTTCACCCTGTTGGTCGCCCTGGCATGGCTTGCGCTGGTGCGGCAACGCAGCCGGGCGCGGCACCCGGCTTCGGACGTGCCAGCAGCGAGCGATGTCGGAGCCGCCCCGCCCAGAAAGATCGTCATCTTCTACTCGTCCATCGGCCACGGCCACATCAGCGCCGCGCAGGCCATCCAGGAGGAGATCGGCCGGCTGGCGCCGGGCGCGCGCGTGATCCTGCAGGACATCCGCGAGTTCATGCATCCGCTCTGGCGCTGGGTGGACGAGCGGCTCTACTGGTTCATCGCCGGCAATCTCCCGGAAAGCTTCGACGCGCTGTTCCATGCCCTGCAGGCGCGTGGCAACCGGGTGCCCTCGCTGGCATGGCTGTCCAACGACTACCCGGAAGACCAGGTGCGCGCCTTCCTGGAGGCGCAGGCGCCCGACGCGATCCTTGCCACGCATTACGGATCGGCGCAGGTGCTCGGAACCTTGCGCGAGCGCGGGCTGCTGGCGCAGGTGAACATCGGCTGGCTGCACACGGACTTCTTCGAAGGCTATTTCCCGCGCATCTCGAAACGGATCGACCGCACCTTTCTCGCCCATCCCGAGCTGGAAGCGCGCTGGCTGGCCGCCGGCGTGGCACCCGACAAGGTCACCACCAGCGGCATGCCGGTGCGCGTTGCGGCCGCCGACGGCAGAACCCGGGAGATGGCGCTCACGGCGCTGGGTCTCGCCCCGGATGCGCCCACCGTGCTCATCACCTCGGGCAAGGAGGGGGTCGGCGACTACGCGCTTGTGGTGGAGAGCCTGGCCCGCCACCACCAAGGCCCGCTGCAGATCATCGCCGTCTGCGGCGCCAACGCGCGCCAGCAGGCGCTGCTGAATGTGTTGCGGATGGCGCTGCAAAAACGCCTGCCGGAGCCGGTGGCGCTGAAGGTCTGCGGCCTGGTGCCGCACGCCGACCTGCTGGCCTGGATGCGCGCGGCCGACCTGTTGATCACCAAGGCCGGGGGCATGACGCCGGCCGAGGCCTTCGCCGTGGGCACGCCGACGATCCTGCTGGACGTGGTGAGCGGCCATGAGCGCGAAAACGCCGCCTTGTTCGTCCGGCTGGGGGTGGCCGAGCTGGCCGACACCCTGGCGCAGGCGGGCGAGCTGGCGGCCGCCGTGCTGGCCGACCCGCAGCGGCAGGCGGCGATGCGCCACGCCCAGCACGCCTTTCACGACAGTGCCGACCTCGGGCGCATCGCCCGCTTCGCGCTCGACCCGGCCCTGCCCGCGCCGGGTATGACGCCGGACTTCGGCGCCGAGCACGGTAGTGCCGTCACCGACATCGACGCGGCGCTGGCGCGGCTCCAGGCCGAGGCGCCCTGCGACATCGAGCTGCTGCTGTCCTACTCGACCGCCCAAACACCGCAGCGCGTGGTGCTGGAAAACCCGTTCGGGCACATTGCCATCCGCGTCGACAACACCGTCTACAGCGCCAACTATGTGGCCGTGCCGGGACACGACCCGAACCTGTTGCAGCACGTGACGCTGGCCGATTACCTGTACGGCGTGCAGCCGCCGTCGCCGTCGCAGGTGCACACCAACACCTACGGCATGGCCTACGGCCGCGAGACGCTGGGCTTGCGGGTGGCGGGCGTGGCGGCAGAGCGCAAGGCGGCGATGGTGGCCGAGGCGCACCGGATCGAAGATGAGTTTGGGCAAGGCCGCCTGCTGTGGGATCGCAGCGAGTTCAATTGCGCCGACGTGGTGGTGCGCATCCTGCGTGCGGGCGGCTACGACCGCTCGCCACCGCTGGGGCGGCGGTGGCTGCCGGTCATGCCGCTGGACATTTTCGAGGAAGCCCGGCAGACCTGCGAGGAAGACGCGTCCTTGTACATGGAACTGGTGGCCTACCGGCAGATACCGGGCGCCAACGCGGCCTATCGCTTCTCGCGTTTTCCGCTCTCGCTCGGGCAACCGCTGCGCTCGGTGGCGCGGGCGCTGCGCGAGGCGCCGCAAGAACCCCTCGAAGCGGCCGCGACCAAACAGCTGACCGGTTATTTCGGCGACCACCAGCTTTATTTCGAGGATCTGCGCGGCCACGGGGCTGGCGCCCTGGCCGACGATCCGGCGCATTTCAGCCGCGTGCAGCGCAGCTTGGCCGACGCCCTGGCGACCGACCTGCGGCGCTTGCTGGCGGCCCAAGCCAGACGGCCCCTGCGCGAGATCGGGCGTCTGGGTGAGCTTGATGGCGCCCAGGACATCCGGCGCCTGCTGGAGCGCAGCCTGGCGCTGGCGCGCATCGCCACCGAACGGGCCGACGAGGTGCTGCAAGACCGGGGGGCGCGGCGCATGCGGGCGCTGTTTACCGAACTCGTGGACGGGTACGGCCGGATCGGCGCCTGGCACCTGCGGCGCCAGGAGATCGAGGCCTATCTCAAGCGCTTCCAGGTCTTCGAAGCCGCCGTGGGGCGTGAATTCCCTGCCCGCCATGGCGCGCGGCTCGCGCGGGCCACGACGCTCCGGCGCTCACTGCGGTACGGTATCCGGCGTCTGTGCCGGCGCGTCGGTGGGCGGCACCGGCCCACGGGTCATGGGCCGGACAAGGGGGCAAGCCAATGAACGAACCACAAACCAGCAAAGCCCCGGCGGCAAGCCTGACGCCGCCCAAGCGGCCCCGGATCGGCCTGGCGCTGGGCAGCGGTTCGGCGCGCGGTCTGGCGCACGTCGGCGTGCTGCGCGCCTTGAAAGAGGCCAACATCGAGATCGACCTGGTGGCCGGCACCAGCATGGGGGCGGTCATTGGCGCTGTCTTTGCCTCGGGCAAGATTGACGGCCTGAGCGCCAGACTGCGCAATCTCGACTGGCCGGGCATCGTCGCCCTGCTCGACCCGGTGTTTCCCCGCTCGGGGCTGATCGACGGCCAGCGGGTCGCCGAATTCGTGCGCGCCCATGTGCCAAGCGCCCATATCGAGGGCCTGTTGCTGCCCTTTGCCGCGGTGGCCACCGACCTCATGACGGGAGAAGAAGTGGTGACCACGGCAGGCGACCTGACCGAAGCGGTGCGTGCCAGCATCGCCGTGCCCGGCATCTTTACCCCGGTGCGCAGCAACGGCCGCATCCTGGTCGATGGCGGGCTGGTCAATCCGGTGCCGGTGAGCGTGGCGCGCGCCATGGGGGCCGACCTGGTCATCGCGGTCGACCTCAACCACGACATCGTGGCGGGCCGGCTGTCCCACCCCGCCGCCCACGCCAATGGCAACGGCCATGGCCCCATCATGGCGCGCCTGCTGGAGAGCCTGCGGGCCATCAATAGCCCGGTGCTGGCGCAGTTCGAGGCCTGGCTGCACAAGCCCACTCTGGAGCCGCTACCAGGCATTTTCGAGGTGCTGCTCGCTTCGATCTACATCATGCAGGCGCGCGTCACCGAAGCCGACCTGCGGCAAACCCAACCCGACCTCCTGATCCAGCCGCCGCTGGGCGCGGTGCGCTTCATGGAGTTCGACCGCGCCGAAGAAATCATCGACATCGGCTACCGCAGCGCGGCCGAGCAACTGGCCCGCTGGACAAGAACGCCAACCCATGACTGACACGCATCCCATGAACTTCCCCGAGACCGTGATCGCCGGCGTCCACGCCGCCGTGGCGAGCACCCTGACCTGCGAGGCCGTGCCGGTCCGCGGCGCCTTGCGCCTGTTGCTGTTAGGCCAAAATACCCCTATCCGGGCACTGGTGACCTGCAGCCTCCATGCAGGGCAGCCTGGCATCGACGCCGGCACGGCGCTGGACCTGATCCACATCGGCCTGCAGCAGTTGCATGCCCACGTTGACGCGACGACCGGCGCGTCCGCGCTACTGGGCACCGGCGCCACCGTGCTGGCGGGTGACTACCTGACCACCGGGGCTTTTCGCTTGCTGGTGCGCTGCGCTGACCTGCAGGTCCTGGCCCTGGTTTCCGATGCGGTCAACCGGGCTTCGGAACTGGAGGCCACCCAACTGGGCCTGGATCCAGACGCCCGAGACGATCCGTCGCGGCTGTTGCAGACCCGGCAACAACTGGCGGCACCGCTGGGTGAGGCGGCCGGCGCCACAGGCGCCACCCTCGCGGGCTACCCGGAGCCGCTCGCCGGCACGGCCCGGCGTTACGGCCAATACCTTGTTTCAAGCCACGTTTTGCAACAGGAAGCCGATGCCATGGACATCTCCGAGGCACGCACGGCCCTGCAGGACGCCGCGCTCGATCTGTGCCGCCAGGCAAGGCGGGAAGCGCGGACCATCGCGGCGGCCACAGGCAATGGGCGCCCGCTCGAACTGGCTGAACTGATCGCGGCCAGCCTTGGCGCCAAGGCATCGGCATGCAAACCCAAAACTATTACCTCGACATCATCATGAAAGACCCTCTTGTGAAAAAAAGAAAAAACCTCCTCCTCTACTTGGCGCCGCTGGCGCTGGCCGCACTCCTGGGTGCTTGCGGCAAAGCGCCGGAGGCCCCTGCCGCATCAAATACGACCAGCCGCCCCCTGCCGGTCATGACCGCGTCCGCCGGGGCGCCGCTCGAATACACGGCGGTCGGCTCGGTGGTGTCGGACCAGCGCGTCGAGGTCGCCTCACGGCTGAGCGGCTATATCCGCGACATGCTGGTGCAGGAGGGTGACCGGGTGCGGCGCGGGCAGTTGCTGACCCGCCTTGACGCATCGGATGTGGAAGGCGGCATCCGCCAGGGCCAGGCGGCGGGCGGCGCGGCAGAGGCGGCGCTGCGCGATGCGCAGATTGACCTGGAGTGTTGGCGCCGGCCGGAAATTGAGCCAGTTATGCGGGTAGTACCGAAGTAAAAGTGAGCCAGGTGTTCAACCTACCCTGCTGTTTATTTAAGCAGCGGGGTTCGAAGAGTGATCACCATGGACATGATTGGCAGAATCCGACGGCTGCACGTGAGGGACAAGCTGTCGGAGCGAGAGATAGCGCGCATGACAGGGCTGTCGCGCAACACGGTGTCGAAGTGGCTGCGCGCACCGGTGGCCGAGGCGCCGAAGTACCGGCGCGAAGCGCGCCCGAACAAGCTCAGCGGATTCGAGTCGACGCTGAAGCAGGCATTGACGGCCGATGCGCGACGGCCCAAGCACGAACGACGCACGGCCCGTGCGCTCCATGCCGAGATCAAGGCGGCAGGCTACGGCGGTGGTTACTCGGCCGTCACTGACTTCGTTCGAGCGTGGCGCCAAGGCGAGGGTCAAGCGGTCAACGTCACGGCGTTCGTGCCGCTGAACTTCGAGCTCGGCGAGGCCTTCCAGTTCGATTGGAGCGAGGAAGGGCTGGTGGTCGGCGGCATCTACTACCGGATGCAGGTGTCGCACCTGAAGCTGTGCGCGAGCCGTGCGTTCTGGTTGGTGGCCTACCCGAGCCAGGGCCACGAGATGCTGTTCGACGCCCACACAAGATCGTTTGCGGCGCTGGGTGGCGTGGCCCGACGTGGCATCTACGACAACATGCGCACGGCCGTCGACAAGGTCCACAAGGGCAAGGGCCGCACCGTCAACGCGCGCTTCTCGGTGATGTGCGCGCACTACCTGTACGACCCCGACTTCTGCAACGTCGCCTCAGGCTGGGAGAAGGGGCGTGTGGAGAAGAACGTGCAGGACAGTCGTCGGCGCATCTGGATCGAGGCGGCCCGGCATCGCTTCAGCTCCTTCGTCGAGCTCAATGCCTGGCTGAGCGATCGCTGCCGCGCCCTCTGGAACGAGATCCGGCATCCCGAGCATCACCAGTTCAGCGTTGCCGAGATGCTGGAGTTCGAGAGGCCCCACTTGATGCCCATGCCGGAGCCCTTCGATGGCTACGTGGAGAAGCCGGCGCGGGTGTCGAGCACCTGCCTGGTGTCGGTGGCACGCAACCGTTACTCGGTGCCGTGCGAGCTGGCCGGGCAGATGGTCAGCACGAGGCTCTACCCGGGCGGCGTCGTGGTCGTGGCCGATGATGCGGTGGTCGCGCGCCACGAGCGCCTGAGTGACGCGGGCGGCACGCGCTACGACTGGCAGCACTACATCCCGCTGATACAGCGCAAGCCTGGCGCGTTGCGCAACGGCGCACCCTTCGCCGACTTGCCCGAGGCGCTCCAGCGCCTGCGCCGTGGTCTGTTGCGCCAGGCCGGCGGGGACCGTGTGATGGCCCAAGTGCTGTCCATCGTTCCGGCGGCGGGACTGGAGGCGGTGATCGTGGCGGTCGAATTGGCCATGGAGGGCAGCCCTCCATCCGGGCGTGTCAGCGTGGAGCACGTCGTCAATGTGCTCGGCCGGCTCAACGCGCCTGCAGCGCCGCTCAGTGCCGAGACGGCACTGCAGGTCGTGACGCCACCGCTGGCCAACACGGCGCGTTACGACAGCCTGCGCGGCCAGGAGGTGGGTCATGCGTGACGTGATCGTTGAGCTCAAGGCATTGCGCCTGCACGGCATGGCAGGCGCGTGGTGCGACCTGCAGGAACAGGGCCCGGCCTCGGGTCTGGATGCCTCGCGTTGGCTGGTCGAGCATCTGCTGCAGGCCGAGACCACAGATCGGGCGATGCGCTCAATCCAATACCAGATGACATCGGCGCGCTTCCCCGTACACCGCGATCTGGCCGGCTTCGACTTCGACGCCTCGGTGGTGGACCACAAGCTGATCCAGCAACTTGCGACGCTGGAGTTCACCGAGGCTGCGCACAACGCCGTGCTGGTCGGCGGACCGGGCACGGGCAAGACGCATCTGGCGACGGCCTTGGGCGTGTCGGGCATCACGCGCCAAGGCAAGCGTGTGCGGTTCTACTCGACGGTCGATCTGGTCAATGCGTTGGAGCAGGAAAAGGCTCAAGGCAAGGCCGGGCGCATCGCCAGTGGATTGCTGCGCATGGACCTGGTCATCCTGGACGAATTGGGCTACCTGCCGTTCAGTCAAGCCGGCGGAGCACTGCTGTTCCACCTGCTGAGCAAGCTCTACGAGCACACCAGCGTGGTGATCACTACCAACCTGGACTTCGCCGAATGGTCGACGGTGTTCGGCGACGCGAAGATGACCACCGCCTTGCTCGACCGCCTCACCCATCACTGCCACATCGTGGAGACAGGCAATGAAAGCCATCGATTCCTGCACAGCAGTGCCACGGCCAAGAAGCGAATCAAGGCCAGGGAGCAGGCCCGCAAGGGCAGCGCCAAAGCAGACCCAACCGACGCCACCGATTAACGGGCGCCGCGCGTGGCAAGGCGCTGCGGGCTACGCCCTTCGCACCTTGCCACGCGAATCCATCACCACGAGCAGGAGGTCACCGAACAAGGCAAGACATACACTTATCCACAGCCGACCATCGCAAAGTCGGCTTCCACCCCTGGCTCACTTCTCAATCGGCCCGGTGGCTCACTTCTACTTCGGCGCGGACACCCGCATTGGCAAAGAGTCGGTGACGGTGCAGATCACCAGCATCGTGCGCGCCAGCGAGGCATCGTTCAACGTGCGTTGGACCGAGCGCCGCTATGTCAACGGCGCAGCTGCTGGACTGGAGCGCTGGACCGCTGTTGTGTCCATCGTCCTTCAAACGCCGCGCACCGAGGAACGGCTGCGCCGCAATCCGCTGGGCATCTACGTCAATGGGTTGTCGTGGAGCCGTGAACTCGATTCTTCCGAAGGAGCCAAACCATGAAACCGTCTTTGCGCATTTACGTATTTCTGTCTCTACTGGTCGCCACATCAATGACCCTCTCGGGCTGCGCCACGCCGGGCAAGCCGCCGCCGACCATCACGCTCGATGAGCCGGTTGCGGCGCAGCCGCTACCCGAGTTGCCCAAGCCCGTCGAAGTGGTCGCGGTTCCGCAGCCTTTGCCATTACCCGAGCAGTTGAAGCTGTTGCCGGATGAGCTGGAGGCCAAGACGGCACCTGAATCGGCCGACGAGAAGGTACGCGTTACGCGGGCCAATCAGGAGGCCCGCATTGCACCGACGCGAGAGGGCTACGTCAATGCGATCCAGGTCTGGCCGTTCACTGATGGCGCGCTGTACCAAGTCTATGCCAGTCCTGGCCGGGTGACGGTGGTTTCGCTCCAACCCGGCGAGGAACTGGTGACGGTTGCCGCTGGTGACACCGTGCGCTGGATCGTGGGCGACACGTCCAGCGGCGCGGGGGCCAGTCTGCGCGTGAGCGTTCTGGTCAAGCCCACGCGCAGCGGTCTCAAAACCAATCTGGTCGTGACCACCAACCGGCGCACCTACCTGATTGAGCTGACCTCGACCGAGAAGGCATGGATGGCATCCGTGTCCTGGGACTATCCGAAGGACCGCATGCTGGCCTTGCAGCGCCAGGCGCAGGCGGCACAGATTGCCGCACCGGTCGATGCGGGCCTGTCGTTGGAGAAAATCCGTTTCCGCTACGCCATCACGGGCAGCAATCCACCCTGGAAGCCGCTGCGCGCCTTTGACGATGGCGAGAAGGTCTATATCCAGTTCCCTGGCGGCATTGCGCAGGGCGAGCTACCACCGCTGTTCGTCATCGGCGCGCAGGGGGACGGCCAACTCGTGAACTACCGTTTCCGTTCGCCGTACTACATCGTAGACCGGCTGTTCGGCGCGGCCGAACTGCGCCTGGGCGCTGACAAAGGTGACGTGGTGCGGATCGAGCGCACGGATGGGACTGTGAGCGGGACGCGGAGGAACTGACCATGAGCCAAGCGAACAATGCCCCTGATACCCCAGATTCCGCAGTGCCAGACGTGCCGCCCAAAGTGGCCCCGGAAAACGTGACGCTGCGCTCCCAGCCGCGTCCAGTTACGCGCCTGAACCGACGCATGCTGGCCGTCCTCGCTGGAGGGCTGGCGACCGCCGTACTCGGTGGCACTATCTGGTCGTTGCAATCAACGCAGCGCCGTGGCGCTGGCGACCAGAAGGAGTTGTACAACGTTGATCGCGTGTCGCGCTCGGAAGGGCTTGATCGACTGCCAGCGGACTATTCCAAGCTGCCGCCGACCCTGCCAGCCCCAGTGCCACAACTCGGTGCGCCGCTGCCAGGCGACTTGGGTGGCCCGATCCACAAGGCCGAGCAACAGGCGCAGGGTTATGGCTATCAGCAGCCCGGCCATGATCCGGCCGAGGTTGAGCGCCTGGCGCGTTTGAAGCAGGCCGAGGAAGCGGCGGCGTCTTCAGTGTTCTTCCGTTCGGGTGGTCAAAAGGTGGCCGCAGCCGCGCAGCCGCAGGCCTTGCCTGTGGCCACCGCGTTGGCCGCGAATGCCGCCTTTGATCCGATGGCCGCTGGCCCGGCATCGACTGCCGCGCAGTCGGCTGACCCCACTGCGGTGCAGAACCGGCAAGACCAGAAGGAGGCGTTTCTGTCCAAAGCCGGTTCTACGGAAACCCGTAATTCCGGCTCCCTGCAAATGTCCGCATCGCCGTATCAAGTCATGGCGGGCACGGTGATCGCCGCCGCGCTGGTCACGGGCATCAAGTCCGACCTGCCGGGCGATGTGATCGCCACGGTGACGGAGCCGGTCTACGACACGGCCACCGGCAAGTACGTGCTGATCCCGCAGGGCTCGCGCCTGCTGGGCAAGTACAACAGCCAGGTGAGTTATGGACAGAGCCGCGTGCAGGTGGTGTGGAATCGGGTCATCCTGCCGGATACGTCCTCGTTCCAGCTCGACAAGCTGATCGGTACCGATCCGGCGGGCTATGCGGGTCTGGAAGATGGTGTGGACTGGCATTGGGATCGCGTCTTTGCCGGTGCTGCGCTGACGACCTTATTGGGCATCGGTGCCGAGCTGGCCGCACCGGAGAATCGCAATGGCGGCGATCGCGTAATCATCGCCGGACGCGACAGCCTGAAGGACTCTGTAAACCAAGCGGGCCAAGAGATGACCCGGCGAAATATGAACATGCAGCCGACGCTAACCGAGCGACCCGGCTTGCCGGTGCGCGTCATCGTCAACCGGGATCTGGTGCTGCGACCGTACCAACCACTTTTCTTTGTGCGTGGGGGATTGCGATGAGCACGCCTACAAAGAAACTGAGACTCGGGCCGCTGCCATCCATTACCAGCACCAAGCTGACCTTCACATGCCCGGCCAGCTTGAAGGCCGACCTCGACCACTATGCGGCGCTGCACGCCCAGGCCTACGGCGAAACCGTGGATGCGGTGACGTTGATTCCGCACATGCTGGAAGCGTTCATGGCTGGAGATCGGGGATTCAAGAAAAGGAACACATCAAAGCCGACGTTGCAGAAGTCACCCCAGCGAGAGGCAACGCCTCCGTAGGCAAAGTCACAGCCAAGCACCCTTGAACGCGCAGTCTCCGAACTGCGCGTTCGCATTTTGGGGATCAGCCTTATATATTGCTCACATATGATTACGGAGGACGCGACCGACGCCTGCATCCATGTTGCCCGCTCTGGCACGCCAAGACCTGCAACCGCAAGGCTCCTATGTGGCCCCCAGCCTGCAAACCTACAGCGGGCTGAAGTCCTCAGGAAATACCCTAAACTATTGCTTTATATAGGGTTTTCGCGTTATGCCCGGCATCAAAAAAGGCTTGACAGCGGACATTTTTTATGCCCGGCGCGCGCGCCGCGGCGCGGAGCAAAGCGCAGGGTAAGTGCGCGCACACATGTTAATAACACCTTGAAACAATTGGAGTTTTCCGCGGTTAGCAGGCGCAGGGGATTGATTATTTGGCGGCATGCGCGTAACCTTATGCCCTTAAAGCGCGCGTTGGGTACACCTGCGCGACGATGCCACCGTTTTTGATGCCACCGTTTTTCGCGCACGCTGTCCGGGGCGCAGGCAGGAAGGCAGCCGCGGGGCGGCGCGGGAATCGCGTTGCCGCGCCGGAATCTTCCTGTGGGCGCCTCCAAACAAGACTAGCAACGTGGGTTCCCAGATTCCTTTGACGCAGCGCGCATCGCAATGGATTTCAGCCGCAGGTTCCGCCGCGGGACTGGCACGGGCCGCAGGCCGGGTGCTGGCGGGCGTGGCGGTGTCGTGCGCACTGCTGCAGCCGGTGCAGGCGCGCGAGGCGCCCGCGGCCGGCATGGCGGATGCGGGAACCATCCCGCTGCAGCAGTTGCCCAACGAAGCGCAATTGACGATGGAGCGCATCGAGGCGGGCGGCCCGTTTCCGTATGCGAAGGACGGCTCGAGATTCGGCAACTACGAGCGTGCCCTGCCGCGGAAGCCGCGCGATTATTACCGCGAATATACGGTGAAAACAAACAGCCGGAACCGGGGAGCCAGACGGATCGTATGTGGCGGTGATCGACGCGCCACCAACGACTGCTATTACACGGACGACCACTACAACAGTTTCAAACGGATAGCCAAATGATGACTGACATTTTCGGACTGGGCGACGCCCTTGCCGCCCGCGAAGAGCGCGGCGCCGGAGATGGCTGGCAGCGGGCGCAGACCCAGGCCCGGAATCTTTACGACAATGTGTTGATGATGCCTCGCAACGAGCTCTCGCACCAACCGCCGCTCGCACCTGTTCCCGCAGCCGGCACCGACGGTAGCAAAGAGGGAGCCATGAACCTGTTCAAGACGGTGCGTCCGAACATCGTCCAGTCGATCCGCGCGTTCCGCGTGCCTGAGCTTGCCCAGGCAGCGGCCGAGCTGGGTCAGCATTTCCTGTACGCCAACTGCGCGCATTGCCAGAGCAAGGCCGAGGTGCTGGACACCATCGCCACCAGCTTCCTGTTCCCGAAGCATTTCGGCAAGAACTTCGACGCGCTGGCCGACTGCCTCACCGACCTGATCCACAAGGCCGGCGCGCAGCCCGGTTTCGTGATCGTGCTCGAAGGCCTGCCGATCGCGCAGAAGTTCGACAAGGAAGGGCGCGAGGTCCTGCTCGACGTATTCCGCGACGCCGCCGAGTTCTGGGCCGAGCGCAAGGTGCAGTTCCGCGTGTTTTACTCGTTTGCGTGAATCTCGCGTGAATCATCCCGCGTGAATCGCGCGCAAGTGCCCGCCTGAGGCCGCGCCGGCCGGAAGCCGGCATGCCATGACAAAGGCCCGCCTGAGCGGGCCTTTTGCTTTTGCCTTGGCCGGCGGTGCGGCCGCCGCCTATGCCGCCGGCGGTACCTGGCCTCCCGGGGTGAGCTTGTCGATCAGTTCCGGCAGGCCCTCGCTCAGGTGCGCGGCCACGTCGTCGGCCGACAGGCCGGTGGAACTGGCCAGCGATTCGAGCGCGCCGGTGCCGCCGAGCGCGCCGGCCAGTTGCGACGGCGAGACCGGCTGGTTGTCGCCGGTGCCGATCCACGAGCTGACCTGCTCGCCCAGGCCGGCCTGCGCCAGCACTTCCTGCAGGGCGCCGATGCCGCCGGCCGCGGCGCCGAGCGCGGGCGCGCCGCCCTGCTGGCCCTGGCCGCCGAGCAGCCCGCCCAGCAGGCCGCCGAGGTCGATCCCGCCGGACGGGGCGCCGGCGGCAGCGCCACCGCCGCCGAGCAGCCCGCCGAGGAGTCCGCCGAGCCCGCCCAATCCGCCGAGCCCGCCAGCGGCCGCGGGGTCCTGCGGCGCGGCCGCGTCGGCCTCGCCGCCCTTATGGCGCATCGCCAGCATGGCCAGCAGGCCGAGCGCCATCATCATCTTCGGACTCAGCCCGCCGCCCGCGCCCGCTTCGCCGCTGCCGCGCTGCCCGAGCACACCGCCCAGCACGCTATCGAGTAGTCCCATGATCGACTCCTTCGGTGAAATGCGGCGCGGGGCCCGGATGGCCCGTTGCCGTCAGAATCCGCCCAGCACCGCGTTGAGCGCGGCCAGGCAGGCAAGCCCCGCGGTTTCGGTACGCAAGATGCGCGGCCCGAGTGACACCGCTGTGAAACCGGCGCGCAGCGCCGCCGCCTCTTCCTCCGGCGACAGCCCGCCCTCGGGCCCGATCAGCAGCGTCACGCCGCCGTCCAGCAGGTCCTGCCGGTGCTCCGTGGCAAACGATACCAGCGACTGGCCGGCGCGTGGCGAGACCAGCAGGCGCGCGCCTGGCGCCGCCTCCGGCCCGGCCTGCGCCGCCAGCCAGGCGTCCGGCGTGGCCACCGGCGCCACCGCGGGCAGCCGGTTGCGCCCGCATTGCTCGCAGGCCGCCTCCACCAGCGCCTGCCAGTGCGCCTGGCGCTTGTGCGCGCGCTCGCCCGCCAGGCGCACCACCGAGCGGGCCGCCTGCAGCGGCTGGATCGCGCTCACACCGAGCTCCACCGCCTTCTCGATCAGCCAGTCCATCTTGTCGCCGCCGGCCAGGCCCTGCGCCAGCGTGACGCGGAACGGCAGTTCGGCCTCGGCCGGGTCGTGGCCGCCGATGCGCGCCAGCGCATGGCGCTTGCCGAGTTCCAGCAGCGTGGCGGCGTGGCTGCCGCCGCGGCCGTCGAACAGCGTGATGTCGTCGCCGGGGTTCAGGCGCAGCACCTGCGCGTGGCGCACCACCGCTTCCGGCAGCGCCATCTCGGTCTGCGCGGCCAGCGCCGCGTCGATGAAGAAACGAGGCGGCATCAGGCGGTTCCGTCCTTCTTTTCCAGCGGCTTGCCGAAGCCCCAGCGGTAGCCGTCGGGGTCCTCCACCATGCAATAGCGGTCGCCCCAGAACTGGTCGGCGGGCGCCATCAGGCTGACCGCGCCGGCGGCCACGGCGCGCGCGTGCATGGCGTCCACGTCGTCGCAGTAGACATAGAAGGTCTGCGGGCACTCGACGCCGAGCGAGCGCGGCGTGCGCGCCGTGCTGCCCCAGGCGCCCTCGGGCGCGAACATCACGACCAGCTCGCCGCGGTAGTGCATTTCGGCGTGCGTCGGCACGCCGTTCTCGTCGACCACGTTGCCGGCGCTGAAGCCGAACGCGCGGTGGTAGAAGTCGAGCGCGCCGCGCCCGCTGGCCACCGTCAGGTAGGGGGTGAGCCAGGGCGTGTTGGCCGGTCTCGTCATGATCGTCTCCTGTCGTTTCCTGGTTGCGGGAAACCGCGCTGCGCCGGCCTCGGCGGCGCGGCGCGCGGTGCGAACGAGCATCTTACGCGGGTGCGCCGGCGCTGTCGAAAAGCGCCCGCGCGCGGGGGCGGGGCGGGCGGACTCCCCGTTTCGTTCTGGTAAAATTGCGCTTTTCCCGCCGCCAGGTCCCCGCCGCATGTCTCACCTCGCTCATCCCGCCGCCAGTCCGCACGCTTCGCAGCCCGTCCAACTCATGGCCAACGCCATCCGCGTCCTGGCGATGGACGCCGTCCAGCAGGCCAATTCAGGCCATCCCGGCATGCCGATGGGCATGGCGGACATCGCGGTGGCGCTGTGGGGCCGTCATCTGAAGCATAATCCGGCCAACCCCAAGTGGGCCGACCGCGACCGCTTCGTGCTGTCCAACGGCCACGGCTCGATGCTGCTCTACGCGCTGCTGCACCTGACCGGCTACGACCTGCCGATCAGCGAGCTGAAGAACTTCCGCCAGCTGCACAGCAAGACCGCGGGCCATCCCGAATACGGCATCACGCCGGGCGTGGAAACCACCACCGGCCCGCTGGGCCAGGGCCTGACCAACGCGGTCGGCATGGCGCTGGCCGAGCGTCTGCTGGGCGAGGAATTCAACCGCCCCGGCTTCGACATCGTCAACCACCACACCTACGTGTTCCTCGGCGACGGCTGCCTGATGGAAGGCGTCAGCCACGAGGCCTGCTCGCTGGCCGGCACGCTGCGCCTGAACAAGCTGGTGGCGCTGTGGGACGACAACGGCATTTCCATCGACGGCGACGTCGAGCACTGGTTCGCCGACGACACGCCCAAGCGCTTCGAAGCCTACGGCTGGAACGTGATCCGCGCGGTGGACGGCCATGACGCTGCGGCCGTCGACGCTGCCATCGCCGTGGCCAAGTCCAGCGACCGCCCGACCCTGATCTGCTGCCGCACGCTGATCGGCAAGGGCGCGCCGAACAAGGAAGGCGGCCACGATGTGCACGGCGCGCCGCTCGGCGGCGCCGAGATCCTGGCCACGCGCGAAGCGCTGGGCTGGACCCATTCCCCGTTCGAGGTGCCCGCCGAAGTCTATGCGGCGTGGGACGCCAAGGCCCGCGGCGGCTCGCTGGAGAAGGCCTGGACCGCGCTGTTCGAGGCTTATGCCGAGCGTTTCCCGTATGAAGCCGGCGAATTCCAGCGCCGCATGCGCGGCGAGCTGCCCGGCGCGTTCGACGCCGCCGTCGACGCCTTCCTCGCCAAGTGCGAGGAAAAGGCCGAGACCATCGCCACGCGCAAGGCCAGCCAGAACACCATCGAGGCGTTCGGCCCGGTGCTGCCCGAGTTCCTCGGCGGCTCGGCCGACCTGACCGGCTCCAACCTGACCAACTGGTCGGGCAGCAAGGCCGTGCGCGTGGATGCCTGGGGCAACCACATCAACTACGGCGTGCGCGAGTTCGGCATGAGCGCGGTGATGAACGGCATCACGCTGCACGGCGGCTACATCCCCTACGGCGGCACCTTCCTGACCTTCTCGGACTACAGCCGCAACGCGCTGCGCATGGCCGCGCTGATGAAGATCCGCACGCTGTTCGTGTTCACCCACGACTCCATCGGCCTGGGCGAGGACGGCCCGACCCACCAGTCGATCGAGCACGTCGCCAGCCTGCGCCTGATCCCCAACATGGACGTCTGGCGCACCGCCGACACCACCGAGACCGCGGTCGCGTGGGCCCAGGCCGTGCGCCGCGAGAACGGCCCGAGCTGCCTGATCTTCAGCCGCCAGAACCTGCCGTTCCAGAAGCGCAGCGACGCCACCCGCGCCAACATCGCGCGCGGCGGCTACGTGCTGCGCGAAGGCAACAATCCCAAGACCGGCCTGCCCGACGCCGTGATCGTCGCCACCGGCTCGGAAGTCGGCCTGGCCGTGGGCGCGGCCGAGCAGCTGGCCGTCGACGGCGTGCACGTGCGCGTGGTCTCGGTGCCGGCGACCACCGTGTTCGACAAGCAGGACGCCGCCTACAAGGCCTCGGTGCTGCCGGCGGGCGTGCCGCGCGTGGCGGTCGAGGCGGGCGTCACCGATTTCTGGTGGAAGTACCAGGTCCAGGCCGTGGTCGGCATCGACACCTTCGGCGAGTCGGCGCCGGCCGGCGTATTGTTCAAGCATTTCGGCTTCACGGTGGAGAACGTCGTGCGCACGGTGCGCGACACGCTGGCACAGTGATCCGCCCGCCGGACCCGCGCGGCCAGCGTGGCCGCCCCGGTCCGGCAAACGCTTTCTTGCATTCATCGATCGTCAGGCTACCCAGGAGATAAACATGACCATCAAGATCGGCATCAACGGCTTCGGCCGCATCGGGCGCATGGTGTTCCGCGCCGCCATCGCCAACTTCAAGGACCTCGAAGTGGTCGCCATCAACGACCTGCTCGAGCCCGACTACCTGGCGTACATGCTGAAGTACGACTCGGTGCACGGCCGCTTCGACGGTGAAGTGTCGGTCGACGGCAACACGCTGGTGGTCAACGGCAAGAAGATCCGCCTGACCGCCGTCAAGGACCCGGCCGAGCTCAAGTGGGGCGAGGTCGGCGCCGACGTGGTGGTCGAGTCCACCGGCATCTTCCTGACCAAGGAAGGCGCGCAGAAGCACATCGACGCGGGCGCGAAGAAGGTCATCATGTCGGCCCCGTCCAAGGACGACACCCCGATGTTCGTGTACGGCGTGAACCACGAGACGTACAAGGGCGAGGCGATCATCTCCAACGCCAGCTGCACCACCAACTGCCTGGCCCCGGTGGCCAAGGTGCT
>Ga0255334_1000282_pt1 | contig 47323 bp, 42 predicted proteins | sample EtOH5_35cm_T3_12_FD_202080 | JGI IMG/M metagenome (GOLD analysis project Ga0255334, IMG submission 202080) | Sandy soil microbial communities from University of British Columbia, Vancouver, Canada - EtOH5_35cm_T3_129 | ecosystem: Engineered > Artificial ecosystem > Sand microcosm > Unclassified ...
CCTAGGTGGATCGGCGGACGGGCTGCCCGACTTGAGCGGCTCCTGGCGGTCCCGGCCGGCGCCGCGGGTGTGGGACCATGGTGGGTGACGTCGCGCCCCAGGAGGGTGCGCAGCACCCCCGAGGAGACACCGATGAGCAAGCGTGGCCGCAAGCGCAAGTCGCGCGCCGGGAGCGCCAGCAACCACGGCAAGCGCCCCAACGCCTGAGCCGTAGGCAGACGAAAGGCCCCGATCGAACGGTCGGGGCCTTTCGTCGCTCCTCGGGCTACGTCAGCGGCACGCCGTCGGCGCGGACCGCCAGCATCGTCCGCTGGATCCGCACCCGCAGCTGGGCCGGCGCCTCCTCCTGGCACGAGCGGCGCACCAGCCTCTTCAGCACCACGTCGATGCTGTACTCCGCGAGGCACGGCGGGCAGCCGGCGAGGTGGTCACGCAGCTCGTCCTCGTCCTCGAGGGTCAGCTCCTTGTCGATGTAGTTCCACAGGCGCTGGAGGGCCGCCGAACAGGCGTCGTCCTCCGTGAGCGGCAGCGGGGCCTCGTCGCCCAGTGCGCGTCCAGCGTCGGTCATCGTCGTCCCTCCGGGGTGACCGGGGAGGCGGGGCCGGCCGGGACCAGGCCGCGTTCCCGGGCATAGTCCTGCAACAGCTCGCGCAGCTGGGCGCGGCCCCGGTGCAGCCGGGACATCACCGTCCCGATCGGGGTGCCCATGATCTCCGCGATCTCCTTGTACGCGAAGCCCTCGACGTCCGCCAGGTAGACGGCCATCCGGAAGTCGTCGGGGAGGCGCGCCAGCGCGTCCTTGACGTCGGAGTCCGGCAGGTGGTCGAGCGCCTCGGCCTCGGCCGAGCGCAGGCCCGACGAGGTGTGCGACTCCGCCTTGGCGAGCTGCCAGTCCTCGACCTGATCGGTGTGCGACTGGATGGGCTCGCGCTGCTTGCGGCGGTAGGAGTTGATGTAGGTGTTGGTGAGGATCCGGTACAGCCAGGCCTTGAGGTTGGTGCCGGGCCGGTACTGGTGGAACGCGGCGAACGCCTTGGTGAAGGTCTCCTGGACCAGGTCCTCCGCGTCGGCGGCGTTGCGGGTCATCCGCAGGGCAGCGCCGTACAGCTGGTCCAGGTAGACCAGCGCCTCGGCCTCGAAACGCCGGGTACGGGCGGTGTCGTCCTCGTCGTCCGCGACCCGCGTGGTGTCCTCGCTCATCGCCGTCGAGCCTAGCCGCCCCACCTGTGCGTCACCTGGGCGCGGCGCCGGCAGCGGCACGGGGAGGTACGACGAAGGAGCGACGGCATCCGGCGCGACGGGACGCTCCGCGAGGGCACAACTCACAAGTTGGGTCAACGCCACGCGCGGCGCGCCCATTCCCGTGGGACTAGCGTGGGCAGCGTGCTGCTGCGCCCCATCGCCCGCCCGCTGTTCGCGTCGTGGTTCGTCGTCGAAGGGGTGGATGCCGTGCGCCACCCCGCCAGGCACGCCGCCGCCGCGCGCGAGGGCGTCGACGCCCTGCGCGAGCGCGCAGGCGAGAAGCTCGCGGGCCTCGACATCGACTCGTCCCTGACCGACCGCCAGCTGGCGATGGTGGTCCGGGCCCACGGCGCGGCGACCGTCGTCGCCGCGGGGTTCCTGGCGCTCGGCAAGGCGCCGCGCACCGCGGGCGCGGCGCTCGCGGCGCTCACCGTGCCGCTCGTCGTCGCCGACCTGCCCACGGGCAGGGTGCGCGACGAGGCGGACGCCGCCCGCCGGCGCCGCTTCTGGACGTCGCTGTCCGCCCTCGGCGGCGCGCTGCTCGCGGCCGGAGACCTGGCGGGCCGCCCGAGCATGGCCTACCGGGTCCACGCGGCCCGCGAGGCCCGCGCCACCACCCGCGACGCCTGAGGCGCCCCGTAGCCTTGGGGGTGTGACCAGCACCCCGCCGTGGGCGGCGCCGATGGCCCTCGGGCCCCTCGACGCCCTCGTCGAGATCCCGGGCTCCAAGTCGCTGTCGAACCGGTACCTGGTGCTGGCCGCGCTCGCCGCCGGCCCGTCGCACCTGCGGGGCGTGCTCGACGCCCGCGACACGCGGCTGATGGCGGACGCGCTCGCCGCGCTGGGGGCGCGGGTGGTCGAGGCGGGCGGTGACTGGCTCGTCTCCCCGGGGCCGCTGGCAGGCGGCACGACGATCGACTGCGGCCTGGCCGGCACCGTGATGCGGTTCCTCCCACCCGTGGCGGCCCTCACCGACGGCCCGGTGCGGTTCGACGGCGACCGGCAGGCGTACGTGCGGCCGATGGGCCCTGTGCTCGCGGCGCTGCGCGCGCTGGGGGTGCGGGTGGACGAGCACGGCTCGCCAGGACGCCTGCCGTTCACGGTGCACGGCCGCGGCGCGGTCGCCGGCGGCCAGGTGGACGTCGACGCCTCGGGGTCCAGCCAGTTCGTCTCGGGCCTGCTGCTCGCCGCACCCCGCTACGGCGACGGTCTCACCGTGCGGCACACCGGGCCCACGCTGCCGTCCCTCCCCCACATCGCGATGACGGTCGAGGTGCTGCGCGCCGCGGGCGTGACGGTCGACGACTCGCGGCCCGGCATCTGGCGCGTCGAGCCGGGGCCGGTGGCGGGCCGCGAGGTGCGCGTCGAGCCCGACCTCTCGAGCGCCGCGCCGTTCCTCGCCGCGGCGCTCGTCGCGGGCGGGACCGTGCGCGTACCGGGCTGGCCGACCGCGACCACCCAGCCGGGGGCGCTGCTGCCCGGGCTGCTCGAGCGGATGGGCGGGCGCACGTCGCTCGTCGGCGACGTCCTGGCGGTCACCGGGACCGGAGCGGTGCACGGCATCGACGTCGACCTGCGCGCCGCGGGTGAGCTGGCGCCGACGATCGCGGCCCTGGCCGTGCTGGCCGACTCCCCGACGAGGCTGCGCGGCATCGCGCACCTGCGCGGCCACGAGACGGACCGGCTCGCCGCCCTTGCCACCGAGGTCACCGGCCTGGGCGGCTGGGCGCAGCAGACGAGCGACGGGCTGGTCATCACGCCGCGGCCGCTGACGGCGGGCCTGTGGCACGCGTACGCCGACCACCGGATGGCGACCGCCGGCGCGCTGATCGGGCTCGCCGTGCCGGGTGTCGAGGTCGACGACGTCGCGACGACCGCCAAGACGCTGCCGGGCTTCGTCGGCCTGTGGTCGCAGCTGCTGGGGGCGCCCGCCTGATGCCGGCCCGGCGGTACGACGAGTCGGACGTCCGGGTGCGGCCCGGCAAGGGGACGCGCCCGCGCACCAAGCAGCGACCGGAGCACGCCGACGCACTGACCGGCATGGTCACCGGAGTGGACCGCGGCCGGTACGCCGTGCTGGTCGACGGGCAGCCGGTGATCGCGATGAAGGCGCGCGAGCTCGGCCGCGAGCGCGTGGTGCCCGGTGACCTCGTCGACCTCGTCGGCGAGGTCACCGGCGCGACGGGGACGCTGGCGCGGATCGTCCGCATCGGCGAGCGGCGGACCGTGCTGCGGCGCACCGCCGACGACACCGACCCCGTGGAGCGGATCCTCGTCGCCAACGCGGACCAGCTGGTGATCGTCACGGCGCTCGCCGAGCCGGAGCCGCGGCCGCGCATGATCGACCGCTGCGTGGTCGCCGCCTACGACGCGGGCATGGCCGCGCTGCTCGCCCTGACCAAGGCCGACCTCGCCGACCCCGCGCCGCTCGCGGACCTCTACCGCCCGGTGGGCGTCGACATCGTCGTCACGCACCGCTCCCCCGACGGGATCGAGGGGCTCGGCGAGCTGCGGGCGGCGCTCGCCGGGAAGGTGTCCGTGCTCGTCGGCCACTCCGGCGTGGGGAAGTCCACGCTGGTCAACGCGCTCGTCCCGTCCGCGGACCGGGCCACCGGGGTCGTCAACGACATCACCGGGCGCGGCCGGCACACGTCCAGCTCCGCGGTCGCGCTGCGCCTGCCCGCCGAGGATGCGTGGGTGATCGACACGCCCGGTGTGCGCTCGTTCGGGCTGGCCCACGTCACCGTCGAGAACCTGCTGGCGGCGTTCGCGGACCTCGCGGAGGTCGCCGCGCAGTGCCCGCGCGGCTGCACGCACGCCGCCGACGCCCCCGACTGCGAGCTCGACGAGTGGGTGGCGGCGGCGCCCGACGACCCCTCGCGCGCCGCCCGCGTGGACTCCTTCCGCCGCCTGCTCGCCGCCCGCACCGGGGTGGCCGACGGCGACGACGGGGCGTCCGGGCGCTGACCCACTAGCGTTTGGGCTGGGCACGGGAAGGGGACGCGATGGCTGCGCGGTACGACGACGACCTGCGCCTCGCCCACGTCGTGGCCGACCAGGTGGACGCCCTGACGATGGAGCGGTTCCGCGCGCAGGACCTGAAGGTCGAGACCAAGCCCGACCTGACGCCGGTCACGGACGCCGACCGCGCCGCCGAGGAGATCGTCCGCAGCCAGCTGTCGCGGGCCCGCCCGCGTGACGCGGTGCACGGCGAGGAGATGCCGGACACCGGGCACGGGCCGCGCCTGTGGGTGGTGGACCCGATCGACGGCACCAAGAACTTCGTCCGGGGCGTGCCGGTGTGGGCGACCCTGCTGGCGCTGATGGACGGCGACGAGGTGGTGCTCGGCCTGGTCAGCGCGCCGGCGCTGCACCGGCGGTGGTGGGCGGCCAACGGGTCCGGCGCGTGGACCGGGCGCTCGATCTCCGCCGCCGAGCAGATCCACGTCTCGGCGGTGGACCGGCTCGAGGACGCCTCGCTCTCGTACTCCGACCTGTCCGAGTGGGAGGCCGCCGGCCGGCTCGGCGAGTTCTTCGACCTCGCCCGGCGGGTGTGGCGCACGCGCGCCTACGGCGACTTCTGGTCGCACGTGCTCGTCGCCGACGGCGGCGTCGACATCTCCGCCGAGCCCGAGCTCGCGCTGCACGACATGGCCGCGCTGGTACCGATCGTCACCGAGGCCGGCGGCAGGTTCACGTCGATCCGCGGCGTGCCCGGCCCGCACGGCGGCTCCGCGCTGGTCAGCAACGGCCTGCTGCACGACGAGGCGCTCGAGATCCTGGACCCGCTCCCCGGTTCCTGACCCCCGTCGCCGCGTCGGCAGCGTCGGCAGGTTGCGGCGATGACGGCGCGACCGCGCTCGGCGCCGCCGCGCCGCGGTCCATCGGCGAGGCGCACGAGCCCAAGACCACCCCCACCCCCCACCGCCGAGTGCCGGTCCTATTCGTCCACTGCCGGTGGAATTGGACCGGCACTCGGCGAATAGTGCCGGCGCTCGGCGCTAGGGGAGCTCGAGGAGGGCGGGGAGCGCCGCCAGCGTGGCGATGGTCGGGATGTCCGCGGCGGCGGCGATCTCCGCGTCCGTCAGCTCCACGCGGCGGCCGCCCGGGCGATCCAGCCAGATCCCGACGAGCCCCGCGGCGAGGGCAGCCTGGGCGTCGATGTCCAGCTCGTCGCCCACATAGGCCGTCCGCGACGGGTCGGTGCCCAGCCGCCGGCACGCCTCGAGGAACACCTCCGGGTGCGGTTTGCCGAAGCCCAGGGTGTCGACCCCGACGAGCATCGGCACCCGCCCCGCGAAGCCGGTGCGCGCCAGCTTGGCCTCCTGGTAGACGGTGCCGGCGTTCGACAGCGCGCCGACCGGCAGCCCCGCGGCCAGCAGCCGGTCGACCACGGGCGACGCGTCGTCGTGCGGTGCGTAGCCGGCGACGAACCCCGCCTCGAACACCGCGTCCCACGCGGCGTACGCGGTCTCGTCGAGCACCGGCCCGCCGTAGCGCGCGTGCAGCTCGTTCGCGCGCCGCCGGCGCTGCTCCACGTAGCCCAGCTCGCCGCGCGTGAACGCGCGGTAGTGGCCGCCGGCGTCCTCGCGCCAGACGGCGAGCAGCTCGTCCACCTGTTCCGGCGGGATGTGCGGCAGGTACTGCGCCACCACCGCCGCCAGCGCGTGGCGGAAGGCGCCGCGCGTGTCGACGAGGGTGTCGTCGACGTCGAACAGGACCCCGTCGATCACAGCGAGGCGCGCAGGTGGGCGATGCGGGCGAGCGTCGCGTCGCGGCCGAGGATCTCCATCGACTCGAACAACGGTGGGCTCACCCGCCGGCCGGTGACGGCGACGCGCAGCGGCGTGAACGCGAACCGCGGCTTGATCCCGAGCCCCTCGACCAGCGCGACGTTCAGCGCCGCCTGCGTGGTGGCCGCGGCGAAGTCCGGCACGTCGCCCAGCACCTCGGCGGCCGTCTCGAGCACCGCCTGCGTCTGCGCCGGCAGGGCGGCGCGCGCGTCGTCGGCCACCTCGACCTCGTCGTCCGCGACGAAGAGGAAGCCCAGCATGCCCACGGCCTCACCGAGCAGCGTCATCCGCCCCTGGGCGAGCGGCGCACCGGCGGTCAGCAGCGTCGCCTCGCGCGGCGTGAGCTCGTCGTACGACGAGGCCGAGACCAGCCCGGCACGGTGCAGGTACGGGACCAGGCGGTCCCGGAACACCGGCGGCTCGAGCAGCCGCACGTGCGCGGCGTTGATCGCCTCGGCCTTCTTCAGGTCGAAGCGGGCGGGGTTCGGGTTGACGTCCTTGATGTCGAACGCCGCGACCATCTCGTCCATCGTGAACACGTCGCGGTCCGGCGCGATGGACCAGCCGAGCAGCGCGAGGTAGTTCAGCAGCCCCTCGGGCGTGAAGCCGCGCTCGCGGTGCAGGAACAGGTTGGACTCGGGGTCGCGCTTGGACAGCTTCCGGTTGCCCTCGCCCATCACGTACGGCAGGTGGCCGAACACCGGCATCACCGAGGCGATCCCCAGCTCGAGCATCGCGCGGTAGAGCACCACCTGGCGCGGGGTCGAGGACAGCAGGTCCTCGCCGCGCAGCACGTGGGTGATCCCCATCAGGGCGTCGTCCACCGGGTTGACCAGCGTGTACAGCGGGTGGCCCGACGAGCGCACGATCACGAAGTCGGGGACCGAACCGGCCTTGAACGTCACCTCACCGCGGATGAGGTCCGTGAACGTGACGTCCTCGTCGGGCATCCGCACGCGGATGACCGGCTCGCGCCCCTGCGCGCGGTAGGCGGCCTTCTGCTCGTCGGACAGGTCGCGGTCCGCGTTGTCGTAGCCGAGCTTGGGGTCGCGGCCCGCGGCGACGTGCCGCGCCTCGATCTCCTCCGGCGTGGCGAACGACTCGTACGCGTACCCCGCGGTCACCAGCCGCCGCGCGACGTCCGCGTGGACGGCCGTCCGCTGGCTCTGCCGGTACGGCGCGTACGGCCCGCCCTTCTCCACGCCCTCGTCCCAGTCGAGGCCGAGCCAACCGAGCGCGTCGAGCAGCTGGCGGTAGCTCTCCTCGGAGTCGCGCGCCGGGTCGGTGTCCTCGATGCGGAAGACGAAGGTGCCGCCGACGTGCCGCGCGTACGCCCAGTTGAACAGCGCGGTGCGGATGAGGCCCACGTGCGGCGTCCCGGTCGGGGACGGGCAGAAGCGGACCCTGATCGGGGAGGTGGGTTTCACGGGAGTACAGCCTAGTTGTCCGCGTCCGACGAGCCCGCGGACCCTCCCGCTACGCCCGGGGCACCCCTCGGTTCGCCAGCTCGTCGGCCTTCTCGTTGCCCAGGTCGCCGGCGTGGCCCTTGACCCACAGCCACGTCACGGTGTGCCGGGCCAGCTCGGCGTCGAGCGCCTGCCACAGGTCCTGGTTCTTCACCGGCTTCCTGTCCGAGGTGCGCCACCCGTTCCGCTTCCATCCCGGCAGCCATCTGGTGACGCCGTTCATCACGTACTGCGAGTCGACGTGCAGCGCCACGGGCACGTCGCGGGTCAGGGCGCGCAGCCCCTCGATCACCGCGGTGAGCTCCATCCGGTTGTTCGTCGTCTCGCGCTCGCCGCCGAACAGCTCACGCTCGTGCGCGCCCCACCGCAGCAGCGCCCCCCACCCGCCGGGGCCCGGGTTGCCCTTGCACGCGCCGTCGGTCCAGATGTCGACGGCCTCGTTCACCGCCGGACGACCGGGTTGCGCAGCACGCCGATGTCCTCGACCTCGACCTCGACCACATCCCGCTCGTCGAGCGGCCCGACGCCGGAGGGCGTGCCGGTGAGGATGACGTCTCCGGGCAGGAGCGTGAACACCTCGGAGACGAAGGAGACGAGGTACGCCACGTCGAACACCAGCTGCGACGTGCGTCCGTCCTGGCGCGCCTCGCCGTTGACCCGCGCGCGCACGTACAGGTCCGAGGTGTCCAGGCCCGGCACGATCCACGGCCCCAGCGGGCAGGAGGAGTCGAACCCCTTCGCCCGCGTCCACTGGTCGTCGGTCCGCTGGATGTCGCGCGCCGTCACGTCGTTGGCGACGGTGTACCCGAACACCTTCGACAGCGCCTCGTCCGGGTCGACGTTGCGGGTGACCTTGCCGATCACCACGGCCAGCTCGGCCTCGTGCTCCACCTGCTCGGACCAGTCCGGCAGGACGATCGGGTCGTCCGGGCCGATCACGGAGGTGTTCGGCTTGAGGAAGATCAGGGGCGAGGTCGGCACGTCGTGGCCGTGCTCGGCGGCGTGCGCCGCGTAGTTGCGCCCCACGCCGACGATCTTCGAGCGCGGGATCACCGGCGCCAGCAGCCGCACGGCGTCGTCGGCGAGCGGGGTGCGCTCGCCCGTCGGCTGCGTCGGTTGGTAGAGCGGGTCCCCGGTGACGACGACGAGCTCCTCGGACCCCGGGTCGCCCTCGACGAGCGCGAAACGGGGGTCTCCTCCGGTGGTGAACCTGGCGATGCGCACGGCAGGCACTCTAGTCAGGCGCGGGCGAGCACCTCGCCGTGCACCACCGTGAACCAGCCGTCAGGCTCGGCTCCCCACGCGCGCCATGCCTCGGCGAGCTGTTCGAGCGCGACCTCGTCGGCCAGCCCGTGGGCCAACGCCTGTGCGGCGCTCCCGCCACTCGTCGAGCCCCTCGGAGGCGGGGAACCAGGTCATCGCGCCGTAGTCGCTGTCTCGGACGGCGACCAGCCCGCCGGGCCCGGCGACGCGGCGCATCTCCCGCAGCGCGGCGACCGGGTCGGTCAGGTGCTGGAGCAGCTGGTGGGCGTGGACCACGTCGAACGAGTCGTCGGCGAACGGCAGCGCGTAGGCGTCCGCGACCTCGAAGCGGGCGTTGGGCACACCGCGGGAGGCGACATGCGCGCGGGCCTCGTCGAGCACCGCCTCGGCCGCGTCCGCGCCGACGACGAGCCCGGGCGCGACCAGCGCGGCGAGGTCGGCCGTGACGGTGCCCGGCCCGCAGCCGACGTCGAGCAGGCTCAGCCCTGGGCGCAGCTCCGGGACCAGGTACGCGGCGGAGTTCGCCGCGGTGCGCCACCGGTGCGAGCGCAGCACGGACGGGAAGGGCCCGCGCGGCACGCCGCGGCGCACCTACAGTCCCCCCATGCCACGGATCGTGGGCGTCGACGTCGCGCGCGGCATCGCCGTGCTCGGGATGATGACCGCGCACGTCGGGCCGGACGACGACGAGCGCACACTGCCGCCCGGCGGCTGGATGCAGCTCGCCGACGGCCGGTCCGCCGCCCTGTTCGTCGTGCTCGCCGGCGTCTCGCTGGCGCTGCTGTCCGGCGGCACGGAACCCGTCCAGGGGACCCGCGCGGTGCAGGCCCGGCTGCGGATCCTCGTGCGCGCCGCGATCGTGCTCGTCCTCGGTCACGTGCTGATCCTGCTGGGCACCCCCGTGGTGGTGATCCTGCCCACGTATGCCGTGCTGTTCGCCGCCGCCCTGGTACCGCTGCGCTGGTCGCGGCCGGCCTTGCTCGTCACCGCGGGGCTCCCGGCGCTGGTCGGGCCGCTGCTCCGGCACCGGTACCTGGGGCTCGCCGAGGCACGGTACGACGAGCTCCTCGACCTGGTCCTCGGCGAGTACTACCCGGCCGCGGCGTGGCTGGCGTACGTGCTCGTGGGGCTGGCGCTCGGCCGCACGGACCTGCGCCCGGCGCGCACCCGCTGGGCGTTGGCCGGCGCCGGGCTCGCAGCCGTGCTCGTCGGGCACGTCGGAGCCTGGGCGCTGCGCCGGGCGGATGTCGACGCATGGTTGGCCACCACCGAGCCCCACTCGTCGACCACGCTCGAGCTGCTCGGCAACACCGGCGTCGCGGTGCTGGTGATCGTCGGCGCGGTCGCGCTCGGGAGCCGGTGGCCCCGCGCCGTGGCACCCGTCGCGGCGGTCGGGGCGCTGGCGCTGACCGCCTACACCGTGCACATCGTCGCCATCTGGCTGATCGGGCCCGAGGTGGTGTTCGAACCGCGGGTCGCCTCGTGGCTGGCGTTCCTGGCGATCACCGTCGCGGTGTGCTGGGCGTGGCGGGCGCGGTTCGGCCGCGGGCCGTTCGAGCGGCTGCTGCACGGGATCGCGACCCGCGCGGCGCGGCTCGGCCCCGACCGCCTCCCGGAACCGGCCTCGCCGCCGCCCCCGCCACGGCCCTCACCCCCGCCCGCCGGCCCAGGCCCGACACCCTGACCCCAGCCCGCCACATCGCTGCTGACGCCCCGCCCCCACGTCGGTGCTGGCGCCCGCCCGCCACATCGGTGTTTCGCTGCCAGATCGGTACATGGATGCACCGATCTGGCAGCGAAACACCGAATTGGGCGCGGCGAGGGGCACCGGCGTGCCCGAGCGGGGCGCGGCGAGGGGCACCGGCGTGCCCGAGCGGGGCGCGGTGGGAGGATCACCGGTGTGCCCGCCACCCTGCTCGCCGATCGCGTGCCGGCGGACCCCTACGACCCCGACGCCCTCTACGAGGCGTTCGCCGGCTGGGCCGCCGACCAGGGGCTGACCCTCTACCCGCACCAGGAGGAGGCACTCCTCGCGCTGGTGACGGGCGAGCACGTGATCATCACCACCCCCACCGGGAGCGGGAAGTCGCTCGTCGCCGCCGCGGCGCACTTCGTCGCGTTCGCGCAGGGTCGGCGAACGGTCTACACCGCCCCGTTGAAGGCGCTGGTCAGCGAGAAGTTCTTCGCGCTGGTCCACGCGTTCGGCTCGGAGAACGTCGGCATGATGACCGGCGACTCGGCGGTCAACCCGGACGCCCCGATCCTCGCCTGCACCGCCGAGATCCTCGCCAACCTGGCGCTGCGGGACGGCGCGGACGCGGCCGCGGACCAGGTGGTGATGGACGAGTTCCACTTCTACGCGGACCCGCAGCGCGGCTGGGCGTGGCAGGTGCCGCTCCTCGAGCTTCCCAGGACCCAGTTCGTCCTGATGTCCGCCACGCTCGGCGACGTCACCTTCTTCGCCGACGACCTGCGCCGCCGCACCGGGACGGCGGTGGCGACCATCACCGGCACCGAACGCCCGGTCCCCCTCACCTATGCCTACTCGGTCGAGCCGCTCCACGAGCTGCTCGAGGAGCTGGTGCACACCCATCGGGCCCCCGTCTACGTGGTGCACTTCACGCAGCGCGAGGCGGTCGAGCGCGCGCAGGCGCTCGCCAACGCCAACGTCGCGACGCGCGCCCAGCGGGACGCGATCGCCGACGAGCTCGGCGACTTCCGCTTCGGCCCCGGCTTCGGCCGCGCGCTGTCGCGCCTGCTGCGGCACGGCGTCGGCGTGCACCACGCGGGGATGCTTCCCCGCTACCGGCGCGTGGTGGAGCGGCTCACGCAGCGCGGTCTGCTGCCCGTGGTCTGCGGCACCGACACCCTCGGCGTCGGCATCAACGTGCCGATCCGCACGGTGGTCCTGACCTCCCTGGTCAAGTACGACGGCGAGCGGATGCGCCACCTGACCGCGCGCGAGTTCCACCAGATCGCGGGCCGCGCGGGCCGCGCGGGGTTCGACACGCTCGGTGAGGTCGTCGTCATGGCGCCCGAGCACGTCATCGAGAACCGCCGGGCCCTGGCCAAGGCGGGCGACGACCCGAGGAAGGTCCGCAGGATCGTCCGCAAGCAGGCGCCGGCGGGCCACGTCAACTGGACGGACAAGACGTTCGAGCGACTCCGAGACGCGCCACCCGAGCCGCTGACCTCGAGCTTCGCCGTGACCCACGCGATGGTGCTCAACGTGCTGGAGCGGCAGGCGCTGCGCGGCGCGGACCCGGTGGCCGCGATGACGCACCTGCTCACCGAGAACCACGAGCCTTCGTCGGCCCGCCGCACGCACGTGCGGCGAGCCGTGGAGGTCTACCGCAGCCTGCGCGCGTCCGGGATCGTCGTCCGCGAGTGGGTGCCCGACGAGACGGCGCCCAAGGGCCGCCGCCGCACGGTGCGGCTGCACCACGAGATCCCCGAGGCGTTCGCGCTCAACCAGGCGCTGTCGCCCTTCGCCTACGCCGCCCTCGACCTGTTCGACCCCACCGAGCCCGGCTACGCCCACGACGTGGTCTCCGTGGTCGAGGCGACGCTCGACGACCCGCGCCAGGTGCTCGCCGCGCAGGAGAACCGCGCCCGCGGCGAGGCCGTCGCCGCGATGAAGGCGGAGGGCATGGAGTACGACGAGCGGATGGCGCTGCTCGCCGACGTCGGCTACCCCAAGCCGATCGCCGAGCCGCTGGCGGCGGCGTTCCGCGCGTACCGCGCGACGAACCCGTGGGTGGCCGACCTCGACATCTCCCCCAAGTCGGTGGTGCGCGAGATGCACGAGCACGCGGCGACGTTCGCCGAGTACGTCTCGGAGTACGGCCTGGACCGGACCGAGGGCGTGCTGCTGCGCTACCTCGCGGACGCGTACCGCGCCCTGCGCCAGACGGTGCCCGAGGAGCGACGCACCGAGGACCTCGACGAGATCGTCGACTGGCTCGGCGACCTGGTGCGGCGCACCGACTCCTCGCTCCTCGACGAGTGGGAGCGGCTGGCGCACCCCGACGAGTCGCCTGCGGACCGGGAACCCGGCGCCGAGGCTCCGCCTCCCCCGCTGACCGGCAACCCGCGCGTGCTGCGCGCGCTGGTGCGCGGCGCGATGTTCCGCCGGGTCGAGCTCGTGGCGCGCGAGGACTGGGCGGGGCTGGAGCGGCTCGGGGACGTGGACGACGAGGGCGGGCCGTGGACGGCCGACCGCTGGGCCGCCGCTCTCGACGACTACTGGGACCTGCACGACGACGTCGGCATCGGCGCGCCGGCCCGCGGGCCGGCGCTGTTCCACGTCACCGAGGCACCGGGCCGCTGGCTGGTGCGGCAGGTGCTCGACGACCCAGCGGGCGACCACGACTGGCGGATCGAGGCCGTCGTGGACCTCGCGGCGAGCGACGAGGCGGGCGAGATCCGGCTGGTGGTCACGGGTGTCGGAGCCCTCTGAGAAGGCAGGACCTAGGTCCTAGAGTTAGGTGAGGCTATCCTGCGTTTTCGCAGGTCAGGGCAGCCTTACCTGTGATGACACGCCGTTGGAACGCACGTACCGTAATCGGGTGGAGACTGTCGATCGGGCCCTGGACGTCACCGCCTCGCGCCCCGACGAGACCCGCCGTGCCCCCTCCGCGAGCGACCTGAACTGGCTGCGCGCCGGGGTCCTCGGCGCCAACGACGGCATCGTCTCGATCGCGGCCACCGTGGTCGGTGTCGCGGGTGCCACCGCCGAGGTCACGTCTCTCGCGATCGCCGGCATCGCCGCCCTCGTCGCCGGCGCCCTGTCGATGGCCGCCGGCGAGTACGTCTCGGTGAGCAGCCAGCGCGACGCGGAGCTCGTCTCCGCGCGGCTGCGCGGCCCGGGCCGGCACGACGTCGAGCTGACCAACCCGTGGCACGCCGCGGTCGCCTCCCTGGGGGCGTTCGCGCTCGGCGGCCTCGTGCCGCTGCTCGTCGTCCTCGCGCCGTGGGGCGGCGCGCGGGTGGTCGCGACGTTCGTCGCCGTGGTCGCCGCGCTCGTGCTGACCGGGTGGGTCAGCGCCCGGTTCTCCGGTGCCGGCGTGGGGCGCGCGGTGCTGCGCAACGTGATCGGCGGCAGCCTGGCGATGGCCGTGACGTTCGGTATCGGCTCGCTCGTCGGGCTCGCCCTCTGACACGCTGACCGCGTGGCTGGAGCCAAGGGCACCCCGGCGCTCGTCGTGCTGCAGGCGGCCGGCGTGACGCACACGGTCCACGCCTACTCGCACGACCCGCGCACGCCCGCCGGCTACGGCCCGGAGGCCGCGACCGCGCTCGGCCTGGACCCGGGGTCGGTGTTCAAGACGCTCCTCGCCGAGGTCGACGGCAGGCTGACCGTCGCCGTGGTGCCCGTCACCGGCCGGCTCGACCTCAAGTCGCTCGCCGCAGCGACCGGCGGCAAGCGTGCGGCGATGGCGGACGTGGCCGTTGCCGAGCGCGCCACCGGGTACGTCGCCGGCGGCATCTCCCCGCTCGGCCAGAAGCAGGCGCTGCCGACGGTCGTCGACGAGACCGTCTACCTGTACGACGAGGTCTACGTCTCCGGCGGCCGGCGCGGCCTGGACATCGGCCTCGCGCCCGACGACCTGGTCCGCCTCACCGGCGCGACCGTCGCCGACCTGGCACATGCCTGATCAGCGGCGGTACGCAAGACCCGATCGCGAGCCAGAGACCCGCGATCCTGGACGGGACTACGTCCAGGGCAGCGCCGAGCGCTCCGCCCAGTACTGCTCCGGCGGTTCCGCGAGCGCCGCGAACGCCTCCCGCGGCGTGGCGGGAACGCGGGCGACGACGTTGGAGGCGAGCTGCTCCGGCGTCACGGCGCCGGACAGCACCACGTCGACGAACGGCTGCGCCAGCGCCCAGCCGATGGCGTGCGCGTCGGGGGTCTGACCGTCGACGGCGGCGAGCGCGGCGGCCACTCCCTCGTCGGCCGTGAGCCGGCCGTTGGCGACGGCCTCCTTGATCACCACGAACCACCCCGCGTCATGGGCCCGGGCCAGCGCAGGGCCGGCCGAGGGCTCGAGCGCGTTCCACGTCGCCTGCACCGTGCTGAACGGGCCGCCGGCCAGCGCGAGGGCGGCGTCGATCGCGTCGCCCTGCCGCGGGCCGCTCGTCGAGAACCCGACCCGGACGCCCTGCGCGGCCAGGCCGCCCAGCCTCGCGAGCAGCTCCGGGTCCGTCAGCGCCGGGCTGTCCGGTGTCACCGAGTGGACGTCGTAGACGTCCGGCGGGCCACCGAGCGCGGCGAGGGTCTGCGGCCACTGCTCGTCGAACATCGCGACGGAGTGCTCCTTGACCTCGTGCGGGTCCGCGTCCATGCGCCAGTCGCCCACGTAGCGGTAGCCCCACTTGGAGCCGACCACCGCGGGTGCTCGTCGATCGGGGTGGGCGGCGAACCAGGAGCCGACGAAGCGCTCGGCGTGGCCGTACGAGCGGGCGGCGTCGACGTACCGGATGCCCGCCTGCCAGGCGGCGTCCAGCACCTCGTGGGTGCGTGCCTCCAGGAGATCGACCGAACGCACCGTGCCGAGGTCGCCGCGCCGGCCGGACGTGATGTAGGCGGGGCGCCCCAGCGCCGCGGTCCCGATGCCGATGCGCGGCACGGGCGCGATCACCAGCCCCTCGGGCAACGCCACAGCGACCACCTCCCGCTCGTCGGCCGTCGAACCTGCCGAAGCCCGCAGCGCCGAGCCTACCGACCCCGCCCCGGGCCACCCCCGCCCCGGCCGCGCCCCCGACGCGCGGTCGACGGGTGCGGGTGGGTGAGGAGGGCGGACAGTACCGTTCGAGGCGTGGAGGAGGGGATCGCCCAGCGGCTGGTCGCCGCGCACGCGCGCATCGACCGCGCGGCCGCCGCCGCGGGCCGCGACCCCAAGGACGTCTCGCTCCTCGTCGCCACCAAGACCCAGCCCGCGCACCTGGTTCGCGCCGCTGTGCTGGTGCACCAACGGCTGGACAGCGGCCGGCGGCTGCTGGTCGGCGAGAACCGGGTGCAGGAGCTCGTGGCCAAGGGGCCCACGGTCACCGATCTCGGCGTCGGGTACCACCTGATCGGCCCGCTCCAGTCCAACAAGGTCAACCTGGCGCTGCGCTGGGCGGACTCGATCGACTCGATCGACTCGACGGCGCTCGCCCGCCGGATCGCCGAGCGGCGGGTCTGGCGCCACGCGGACCTCGACGTGATGGTGCAGGTCAACGTCTCCGGCGAGGGGACCAAGCACGGCGTCGCCCCGGGGTACGCCGTCCCGCTGGCGTTCGAGGTCGCCGCGCTCGACGGGCTGCGCCTGGTGGGGTTCCAGACGGTCGGCGCGCTCGACGAGGACCCCGCGGTGGTCCGGGCGGGGTTCGCCGCACTGCGCGGCGTGCGCGACGAGGTCGTCGCCTCCGGGGCGCCGGGGACGCAGGCCGCCGTCGAGCTGTCGATGGGGATGACGGGCGACCTCGAGCTCGCGGTCGCCGAGGGCGCGACGATCGTCCGGCTCGGCACCGCGGTGTTCGGGCCGCGGCCGGCCTGAGCGGCTCCGGCGAGGGCGTCGACGTCACGGCACCCGACCGGTCCATCCCGGCGACTCCTCGTAGGACAGCCCGTCCACCAGCGACTCCGGCACCACGAGCGAGAACGTGATGGAAGTTGCCGGCCTCCATGAACATGGCCCCACCGCCGGAGATCCGCCGGATCACCTGCACGCCGTAGCGCTGCGCCGCCTCGAGCTCCACCTCGTCGGTCACCGACTGGAACGAGCCGATGCACGTCGAGCAGCTCGTCGGGCTCCGCGAAGAAGTCGCCGCCGACGACCACGTCCTGCAGGCGGTCGCCCGCAACCTCGAGGTCGACCACGACGAGCTTGCCACCGGGCACCGTGTACGCACCGTGCACGGGAGAACTCCTGGCACGCCTCAGCCGGCAGCCCGAACCGCCGCGAGCGCGCGGTCCTGGACCATCGCCGAGAGGGTGTCGGCGGGGCCCAGCGCCTCGGCGGCACCGTCCGCCGGGGCGAGCGCGGTCCAGCTGACGATCGCGTTCCCGACGAGCAGGTGACCCCGGAACCCCGCACGCGTCCCGAACCCGGGCTCGACCGTCACCTCCTGCACGATCGACGGGTAGAGGCCCTGGCCCTCGATGGCCGCCTGACCCTGCCACCGCTCGCCGCTGCCACGCGAGTCGAGCACCGCATACTCCGGGCAGCCGTCGACGGTCCGGACGAGCGTGGCGAACGCCGACCGCGCCGCGGCGGGGTCGGCGAGCAGCACGGCCTGCTGGTCGTAGCCGAGGCCCCGGCTCAGCCAGGTCCTGGCGACGAAGCCGGGCTCGCGCGTGACGATCGTCCAGGCCACCAGGCAGCCGGGCGGCGTGACCCGGCCGCCTGCGGGGATGCCCCAGCTCGGCGCCGGCGCCGGCACCACGCCGTCGGCGGCCACGGGCACCGTCCCGGCGAGCTGGTCGGCCGTGACGAACAGGTCGAGGGCCGTCACCGGGTCGAACATGGCGCCGGATCCCGGCAGGGTTGGGCTCGGCGGGGTGGGCAGCGTCGTGGTGGCGGAGACGAGCGAGCCGGGCGATGGCCGCGGCGCGGGCGTGGACTGCGTGGGGACCGGCGTCGGGGACACCTCGGCGACCGAGAGGCGCGGATCCTCCGGCGTGGTGACACCGGGCGCGGGAGACGGTCCGGCGACGAGCAGGCTCGTCGCACGCCACGGCTGCCAGACGAGCAGGGCGACGGCGATGACGAGGAGGAAGAACGCCCACCAGATCACTCGAGGGCGGCGAGAATCCCGGGCCGCGTTCGTCGCCCCGGACACCGGCCGCTCCCTTCACATCGTCCGACGTCAGGCTATGCGTCCGGCCGCGGGAAAGCGACCACGCGCGCCGCCTCAGCGCGGAGCGACACCCAGATGGTGCAGTCCCCAGATCGCCGAGTCCGTCAGCGCCTCCCAGGACGCCTCGAGGATGTCGGGGCCGACGCCGACCGTGCGCCACGTCGTGGCGCCGTCCGTGGTCTCGATCAGCACCCGCGTGGTGGCGTCGGTGCCGTGCTCCTGCTCGAGGATGCGGACCTTGAAGTCGACGAGGACGAACGACTCGAGCTCGGGGTAGACGCGCAGCAGCGCCTGCCGCAGCGCGTGGTCGAGCGCGTTGACGGGACCGTTGCCCTCGCCCGTGCTGACGATCCGCTCGCCACCGGCGGTCAGCTTGACGGTCGCCTCGGCCATCGCCGGCGTACCGCGCCCGGCACGGCGCTCGACGATCGCCCGCCAGGACTCGACCGAGAAGTACCCCGGGCGCCCCTCGCCCGCCTCCTCCAGCAGCAGCAGCTCGAACGACGCGTCCGCCGCCTCGTACGTGTAGCCGTTCGCCTCGGCGTCCTTGACGCGGTTGGTGATGCGGCCGAGCACGTCGGACTTCCCCGACAGGTCGAAGCCCAGCTCCCGGCCCTTGAGCTCGACGGAGGCGCGGCCGGCCATGTCCGAGACGAGCATCCGCATGTCGTTGCCGACCTTCGCGGGGTCGGTGTGCTGGTAGAGGTCCGGGTCGACGCGGATGGCGCTGGCGTGCAGGCCCGCCTTGTGCGCGAACGCGCTCAGGCCGACGTACGGCTGGCGCGCGAACGGCGAGATGTTGGTGATCTCGCTGATCGCGTGGGCGATCCGGGTCAGCTCACGCAGGCCCCCGCCGTCCGGTGTGCGCAGCACGGGCCGGCCGAGCTTGAGCTCAAGGTTCGCGACGACGGAGAGGAGGTCCGCGTTGCCGGTCCGCTCGCCGTAGCCGTTGACGGTGCCCTGGACGTGGGTGACGCCCGCCGCGACCGCCGCGAGCGTGTTGGCCACCGCGCAGCCGGAGTCGTTGTGGGCGTGCATGCCGAGCACCGCGCCGGGCCCGACGACCTGACGCACCGCCGTGACGATCTCGGTGACCCAGGGCGGCAGCATCCCGCCGTTGGTGTCGCACAGCGCCACGACCTCGGCGCCCGACTCGAAGGAGGCGAGCACCGCCGCGAGCGAGAAGTCGGGGGCGTACCGGTAGCCGTCGAAGAAGTGCTCGACGTCCACCACCACCCGCCGGCCCTCCCGGACCAGGAACGAGACCGTGTCCCGGATCATCGCCAGCCCCTCGTCGCTCGTCGTGCGCAACGCGCGCTCGACGTGACGGACGTCGCTCTTCGCGACGAGCGCGACGATCGGCGTCTCGGCGTCGACGAGCGCCCGCACCTGCGGGTCGTCGGCCGCCCGGACGCCCGCCTTGCGCGTGGCACCGAACGCCGCGAGCTCGGCGTTCTTCAGGTCGAGCTCCTTGGCGGCGCGCTTGAAGAACTCGGTGTCCTTCGGCACGGCCCCGGGCCAGCCGCCCTCGATGACGCCCACGCCCAGCTCGTCGAGCAGGGGGGCGATCGCCAGCTTGTCGGCGACCGAGAGGTTGATCCCCTCCTGCTGGGCGCCGTCGCGCAGCGTGGTGTCGTAGACCTGGAACACGGGGACCGCTCCTTCGTCGGAGGCTCTGCGGGGACCGGGTGGTGAGGTGGACCCGGTACAACAAAAAGACCCCCCGAGGTACGGGAGGTCTGCGCGTCGGCGGGTGTGCCGACGCGCTATCCGATGATCAGCGAGTACTGCTGCATGGGGCCATCGTGACACACGTCTCGGCCTGTGAAAACCCCCCGCCCACGTGGTGGGCCCGGGGGCCCCGTCAGGCCAGCCGGTACAGCCAGCCGTGACGGTCGGCGGCGCGGCCGTACTGGATGTCGGTCAGCTGCTGCCGGATCGCCAGGGTGACCGGGCCGGCCTCGCCGTCGCCGACCGTCAGGTCGAAGTCGTCGGACGCCAGCCGGCCGATCGGGGTCATCACCGCGGCCGTGCCGCACGCGAACACCTCGGCGACGTCACCGCCGGCCAGGCCGGCGCGCAGGTCGTCGAGCAGCACGGGCTCCTCGGCCACCTCGTGGCCCGCCTCGGCGAGCAGCGTGAGGATCGACGAGCGCGTGACGCCCTCCAGGATGGTCCCGGAGATGGGCGGGGTGGTCACCCGGCCGTCCGAGTGGACCACCATGACGTTCATCCCGCCGAGCTCCTCGAGCTGCGTGCCCGTGGTGGAGTCGAGGAAGCACACCTGCTCGAATCCCTTCGCGTACGCCTCTTGCTGCGGCAGCAGGCTCGCGGCGTAGTTGCCGCCGCACTTGGCGGAACCCGTGCCGCCCGGGCCGGCGCGGTGGTAGTCCGCGGCGACCCAGATCGAGACCGGCTTCACACCCGAGGCGAAGTACGGGCCCACCGGCGAGGCGATGGTGATGAACTCGACCGCGTTGGCCGGCCGCACCCCGAGGAACCGCTCCGAGGCGTACATGAACGGGCGCAGGTAGAGGCTCGTCTCCTCCCCCGACGGCACCCAGTCGCGGTCGGCCGCGACGAGCGCGGCGATCGCGGCGAGGAAGTCCTCCTCGCTCAGCTCCGGCAGGGCGAGCCGACGAGCGGAGCGGGCGAACCGCGCGGCGTTGGCCTGCGGCCGGAAGCCCCACACCGAGCCGTCCGCGTGCCGGTACGCCTTGAGTCCCTCGAAGATCTCCTGCGCGTAGTGCAGCACCGCGGCGGCGGGGTCCATCGCCAGCGGCGCGTACGGCTCGACACGACGGCCGGACCAGCCGCCCGTCGACGTCCAGCTGACGCGCGCCATGTGGTCGGTGAACACCGTGCCGAACGTCGGGTGCTCGAGCGCGGCGGCGCGCTCGTCGTCGGGCACCGGGTGATCGGTGCGGTGGATCTCGAACAGGTCCGCGGGGGTCGTGGTGCTCATGTCAGGGCCTTTCGCGCTCGGTCGGGACGACGGTATCCGCGCCGGCCGGGGTGGGCTAGATGCGTCCGACGAGGTCGGCGCCCACCTCGGCCGTGGACCGTACTCGGGTTCCGCGCTCGGCCAGGTCCGCCGCGACGGCGCGCTCCACGCGCGCGGCCTCGTCGGCCAGCCCGAGGTGGGCCAGCAGCATGGCGACGGACAGCACCGTGGCGGTCGGGTCGGCCTTGCCCTGGCCGGCGATGTCCGGCGCGGAGCCGTGGACCGGCTCGAACATGCTCGGCGAGGTGCGGTCCGGGTTGACGTTCCCGGAGGCCGCCAGGCCGATGCCGCCGGTGATCGCCGCGGCGAGGTCGGTGAGGATGTCGCCGAACAGGTTGTCGGTGACGATCACGTCGAACCTGCTCGGGTCCGTCGCGAGGTAGATCGTCGCCGCGTCGACGTGGCAGTAGTCCACCGTGACGTCCGGGAACTCGGCGTTGACCGCCTCGACCTGGCGCCGCCACAGGTGGCCGGCGTGCACCAGCACGTTGTGCTTGTGGACCAGGGTGAGCTTCCTGCGCGGGCGCGCGGCGGCCTGCGTGAACGCGTAGCGCACCACGCGCTCCACGCCGAACGCGGTGTTCACCGAGACCTCGGTGGCGACCTCGTGGGGCGTGCCCACCCGCAGCGCGCCGCCGTTGCCCACGTACGGGCCTTCGGTGCCTTCGCGGACGACGACGAGGTCGACGTCCCCCGGCTCCGCGAGCGGACCGGCGACCCCCGGGTAGAGCCGGGACGGCCGGAGGTTGACGTAGTGGTCGAGGGCGAAGCGCAGCCGCAGCAGCAGCCCGCGCTCGAGCACCCCCGACGGCACGCCGGGGTCGCCGACCGCGCCGAGCAGGACGGCGTCGTGCTCGCGGATCGCCGCGAGGTCGCCGTCCGTCAGCGTCTCGCCCGTGCGGCGCCACCGCGCCGCACCGAGGTCGAAGCCGGTGGTCTCGACCTTCGTCGTGCCCCCGACCGCCGCCTCCAGCGCGAGCAGGCCCTGCTCGACGACCTCCGGCCCGATGCCGTCCCCGGCGACGACCGCCAGCCTGATCCGCTCCGTCATGCCCAGCAACCTATCCATCCGTCCGAACACCGGACCTCACGTCTCATCCGATCCCGACTCGGGCCCGGCGGCCTGCCCCGACCGCCCAGCGCAGCGAGATGGGCACTTCCGTGCGAAAGGGGCACCCGGAAGTGCCCATCTCGCGTGGATGTGCCCATCTCGCTCCCGGTCACCGGGCGGCCGAGCCCTCGCGGTAGTCGGTGTCGGCGGGCCGCACCCACGCGAACAGCTTGCGCAGCTCGCGGCCCACCGGCTCGATCGGGTGGTTCTGGCCCTTCTCGCGCAGGGCCGTGAACTCCGGGGCGCCGGCGTCCTGGTCGGCGATGAACCGCGTGGCGAACGCACCGGACTGGATGTCCGCGAGCACCGCCTTCATGTTCTCCTTGACGTGCGGGTCGATCACCCGCGGGCCGGAGACGTAGTCGCCGTACTCCGCGGTGTCCGAGACGGACCAGCGCTGCTTGGTGATGCCGCCCTCGTAGATGAGGTCGACGATCAGCTTCAGCTCGTGCAGCACCTCGAAGTACGCGATCTCGGGCTGGTAGCCGGCCTCGGTCAGCGTCTCGAAGCCGTACTGGATCAGCTGCGACACGCCGCCGCAGAGGACGGCCTGCTCGCCGAACAGGTCGGTCTCGGTCTCCTCGGTGAACGTCGTCCTGATGCCCGCCGCGTGCAGGCCGCCGATCGCCTTCGCGTAGCTCAGGGCCAGGGCCCACGCGCCGCCGGAGGCGTCCTGCTGGACGGCGATCGCCACCGGCACGCCGCGGCCGGCGACGTACTCGCGGCGCACCAGGTGCCCCGGGCCCTTGGGCGCGACCATGAACACGTCGGCGTCCGGCCGCGGCGTGATGTAGCCGAACCGGATGTTGAACCCGTGGCCGAACACGAGTGCGGTGCCCGGGTTGAGGTTGGGCTCGATCTCGGTCGCGTACAGGTGCCGCTGCGCCTGGTCCGGGGCGAGGATCACCACGACGTCGGCCTCCTTGACCGCGTCGGCGACCTCGAGGACGCGCAGGCCCTGCTCGGACGCCTTCGCGATGCTCGCCGAGCCCTCGCGGAGCCCGACGCGCACGTCGACGCCGGAGTCGCGCAGGTTCAGGGCGTGCGCATGCCCCTGGCTGCCGTACCCGATGACGGCGACCTTCTTGCTGGCGATGACGGACAGGTCGGCGTCGTCGTCGTAGAACAGCTCGGCCACGGTGTGTCTCTCCTTGGGTTGCGGATTCAGGCCGACCGGGTGACCCGCTCGAGGGCCCGGTCGGTGATGGAACGGGCCCCGCGGCCGATGGCCACGGTTCCCGACTGGACGATCTCGCGGATGCCGAACGGCTCGAGCTGTGACAGCAGCGCCGTCAGCTTGCTCGGGCTGCCGATCGCCTCGACGACCACCGTCTCGGTGAACACGTCGACGACGTGCGCCCGGAACAGGTCGACCACCTCCAGCACGGCGGTGCGCTGCCCGGCCTCGGCCTTGACCTTGACCAGCAGCAGCTCGCGGCACACCGAGGCGTCGTCCTCGAGCTCGACGATCTTGATGACGTTGACCAGCTTGTTCAGCTGCTTGGTCACCTGCTCCAGCGGCCGCGCATCGACGTCGACGACGACGGTGATCCGGGAGATCTCGTCGTGCTCCGTCGGGCCCACCGCGAGGGAGTGGATGTTGAACGAGCGGCGGGCGAAGAGGCCGGCCACGCGCGTGAGGACGCCGGGCTTGTTCTCGACGAGCACCGACAAGGTGTGGCGGGTCACGGCTATTCCTCCCGGTCCCACGCGGGCGTCAGCCCGCGCGCGTACTGGATGTCGTCGTTGCTGACGCCGGCGGCGACCATCGGCCACACCATCGCGTCGCGCGAGACGGTGAAGTCGATGACCACGGGCCGGTCGTCGATCTCGAGGGCCCGCGTGATCGTGGCGTCCACGTCGGCCTTCGTCTCGCACCGCAGTCCGACGGCGCCGTACGCGTCGGCGAGCTTGACGAAGTCGGGGATGTGCACGGTGCCGTGGCCGGTGTGCAGGTCGGTGTTCGAGTACCGCGACTCGTAGAACAGGGTCTGCCACTGGCGGACCATGCCGAGCGAGGAGTTGTTGATCACCGCGACCTTGATCGGGATGTCGTTGATGGTGCAGGTGGCCAGCTCCTGGTTGGTCATCTGGAAGCAGCCGTCGCCGTCGATCGCCCACACCACGCGGTCGGGGTCGCCCACCTTCGCGCCCATCGCGGCCGGCACGGCGTAGCCCATGGTGCCCAGCCCGCCGGAGTTCAGCCACGAGCGCGGGTGCGTGTACCTGATGAACTGCGCGGCCCACATCTGGTGCTGGCCCACGCCGGCGACGTACACCGCCTCCGGCCCGCTCAGCTCCCCGATGCGGCTGATGACGTGCTGCGGCGCGAGGTGGCCGTCGCCGGGCTCGTCGTACCCCAGCGGGAAGGTGCCGCGCCACGCGTCGAGCTGGCGCCACCAGGCCTCGAGGTCCGGCTTGCCGTGCTGGGCCTGCTCGCGCTCGAGCTCGGGCAGCAGGTCCGCGATCACCTCGCGCAGGTCGCCGACGATCGGCACGTCCACCCGGACGTTCTTGCCGATCTCGGCGGGGTCGATGTCCGCGTGGACCACGGCCGCCTGCGGCGCGAAGCTCGACAGCAGGCCCGTGACGCGGTCGTCGAACCGGGCGCCGAGCGCGACGATCAGGTCCGCGCGCTGGAGGGCGGCCACCGCCGGCACGGTGCCGTGCATGCCGGGCATGCCGAGGTGCTGCGGGTGGTCGTCGGGCAGCGCGCCGCGGGCCATCAGCGTGGTGGTCACCGCGGCGCCGGAGGCGTCGACGAGCTTGCGCAGCAGCGCCGAGGCGCCCGCGCGGAGGATGCCGCCGCCGGCGAGGATCACGGGGCGGCGCGCGGTGGCGAGCAGCCGGGCCGCCTCGCGCACCTGCTTGGCGTGCGGCTTGGTCACCGGATGGTAGCCGGGCAGGTCGATCGTCTGCGGCCACGTGAACGTGGTGCGCGCCTGCATCGCGGACTTCGCCACGTCGACGAGCACCGGGCCGGGCCGGCCGGTCGAGGCGATGTGGAACGCCTCCGCGATCACCCGCGGGATGTCGTCCGCGTCGGTGACGAGGTAGTTGTGCTTGGTCACCGGCAGCGTGATGCCGACGATGTCGGCCTCCTGGAACGCGTCCGTGCCGATCAGCGCCGCGCCCACCTGCCCGGTGATGGCCACCACCGGGATCGAGTCCATGTTGGCGTCCGCGAGCGCGGTGACCAGGTTGGTCGCGCCCGGGCCGGAGGTCGCCATGGTCACGCCGGGCCGCCCCGTCACGTGCGCGTAGCCGGACGCGGCGTGCCCGCCGCCCTGCTCGTGCCGGACGAGGATGTGGCGCACCTTCGCCGAGTCCATCAGCGGGTCGTACGTGGGCAGGATCGCGCCGCCCGGGATGCCGAAGACGACGTCGACGCCGGCCTCCTCGAGCGAACGGACGATCGCCTGGGCGCCGGTGACCTCCTCCGGACCGACCGCGGGCGCCGCGCTGCGCCGCGCGGACGCGGGCCGGCCGGCGCGCGTCGCCGCCGGCACCGCGGGCGTTGAACCCTGAGCCATCACTGTCTCCTCGTGACGTGCTGCCGTCCCCAGACATGAGAAAACCCCTCGGCCCGGGGGACGGGCTGGTCGAGGGGTGCGCGCGCCGACGATCCTGTGCGTGGCGTCAGCCGGCGCGCCCAGGAAGTACTACGAGGAAGATCGTCTGCACGCGAGCGACCCTACGCCCCACGCACCCGGCCTGTCACGTCCCGGCGCGTGCATCTCACATCGCGGTTCACGGTCTCGCCATTCGGGCGTCCGTTCGTCGTACGACGAGCCCGCTCAGCCCACGTCGCGGCGGCGGAAGACGACGAGCGCGACCGCCGTCACCGCGACGACGACCCCGAGCAGGAACACCCCGGACTGCGCCATCGTCACCGTGAGCGACTCCCCGTCGCACGTGGTGACGCCCGACGCGTCGGTGCCGCACATCGTCGACCCGACCTGCCGCGTCAACCCGCCCTGGATCCACGCGGTCGTGTTCGTCTGCACCGTCCAGCGCGCGTAGCCCTCGACGAACGAGCCGAGGATGTTCTCGAGGATCACCATCCACGCGAACACCACCGCGATCGCCGCCGCGGTGTGCCGCAGCAGGAAGGCCAGCGCGGCGCCGAGGGCGGCCGTGCCCACGCCCAGGGCGCCGGTACGCAGCACGCGGTGCGTCACGTCGGTCCACAGCTCCGGCGTCACGTCGCCGAGCGCGCCGTTGACGCGGCAGACGAGCCAGGCCGCGCCGACGAACACAGCCGAAGCCACGAGCACCGCGACCCCCGTGACGAGGGCCGCGACCGCGACCTTTGAGGCGAACACCCTTCCCCGTCGCGGCTCGAACGTCAGCCACGTGCTGATCGAGCCGGAGCTGAACTCGGCCGCGACGAACGTCGCGCCGACCACCACGGTCACCAGCAGGAGGAAGGTCGAGAGCTGCTCGACCCAGCCGGACGCCGCCTCGGCGAACGTGGTCCGGTACGGCAGGAACCACTCGGGCTCGGGCGCCGTCATGCCCTCGCAGCCGAAGTCGACCGGCTCGTCCGGGTTCCGCCCGCGCTCGGCGGCCTCCGCGTCGCGGCAGTCCTGGATCTGCCGCTCGCCGTTCTCCTCCCAGTGGTCCAGCTGCTCCGCGTAGACGCGCTGGGCCTCGTCGAGCTGCGCCTGGGCGGGCGGGATGCTCGACCGGTACGCGGCGAACGCCGTCATCGCGACGATCCCGAGCATGGCCACCAGCAGCCAGCGCACCCCGGCGCGGGCGCCGTAGCGGCGCAGCTCGACGAGCACGAGGCGGCCCACGCCGCTCGTCCGCTTCGCGGTGGGTCGCGCGGCGGTGTCCACGCTCATCGCTTGGCCCTCCGTCCGGTCGGCGCGGTGGGTTCCGTCTCGGTCAGGTCGAGGAACACCTGCTCGAGGTTGGCGTGGTCCGTGCTCAGCTCGTGGGCGTACAGGCCCTCGCGTGCGAGCGCCTCGTTGACCGCCGCGGCGTCGCCTCCGGTGACGACGAGGTCGCTGCCCTCGTCGGACACCGTCCAGCCCTTGTCCCGCAGCACGTGCGACGCCGTGTCACGGTCCGCGACGCCGACACGCACCGCCATCGAGCCGGAGCCGGCGACGAGGTCGTCGACCCTCCCCTGTGCCACGAGCCGGCCCTTGGCGACGATCGAGACCGTGTCCGCGATCTGCTGCACCTCGGCGAGGATGTGACTGCTCACCAGGACGGTCTTGCCTCGGTCCGCCAGCCCGCGCATCGTGGAGCGGACCTCGCGGATGCCCGCCGGGTCGAGGCCGTTGGTGGGCTCGTCGAAGATCAGCAGGTCCGGGTCCTTGAGCAGCGTCGCCGCGATCGCGAGGCGCTGCCGCATACCGAGCGAGTAGGTGCGCACCGCGCTTCCGGCGCGGTCCGCGAGTCCGACGTCGTGCAGGACGACGTCCACGTTGGCGGGGTCGACGCCGATCGCGCGCGCCAGCAGGTCCAGGTTGCGCTTGCCGGAGAAGTGCCAGAAGAACTTCGGCGCCTCGACGATCGCCCCGATGCGGCCGACGACGTCCGGGAGGGACTTGGGGACGGGCGTGCCGAACACGGTCATCCCGCCCTCGTCGGGCCTGATCAGGCCCAGGAGCATGCGGATGGTCGTCGTCTTGCCCGAGCCGTTGGGGCCGAGGAAGCCGTGGACGCCGCCGGCCGGGACCTCCAGGTCGAGGGACTCGACCGCGACGATCCGCCGGCCGGCCGTCCGGTACGTCTTGCGCAGGCCACGCGTGGTGACGGCCAGCTCGCTCACCGGGCTTCCCCCTCGCGGGCCGCACGCGCGAGGCACGGCCCGCGGCCACCCTAGCCACGCAGCCCCGTCCACCGGGCACATTCACCGATGACCCGTCCAATGCCGCCGGACCTGGGTCACACGTTCACATGCGTCACACGTCCGGCGGGGTTGGGCTACGTGAGGACGGCGCCCTTCGAGGCGGAGCCGACGAGCTTCTGGTACTTGCCCAGCACGCCGCGCGTGAACCGCGGGGGCAGGGGCTCCCAGCCGTCGTGGCGGGCCGCCAGCTCGTCGTCGGGCACCAGGAGGTCCAGCGTCGCGTGGGCGACGTCGAGCCGGATCCGGTCGCCGTCGCGGACGAACGCGATCGGGCCGCCGTCCGCCGCCTCGGGTGCGATGTGGCCCACGCACAGGCCGGTGGTGCCGCCGGAGAACCGGCCGTCGGTGACCAGCAGCACGTCCTTGCCCAGGCCGGCGCCCTTGATCGCGCCGGTGACGGCGAGCATCTCGCGCATCCCCGGCCCACCCTTCGGGCCCTCGTAGCGGATCACGACGACGTCGCCCGCCGCGATGGTGCCGTCCTCGAGCGCGTCGAGCGCCGCGCGCTCCCGCTCGAACACGCGCGCCGTGCCCTCGAACACGTCCGAGTCGAAGCCCGCGGACTTCACCACGGCGCCGTCGGGGGCCAGGGAGCCGCGCAGGACGGTGATGCCGCCCGTACGGTGGATCGGGTGCGCCAGCGAGCGCAGGATCTTGCCGTCCGGGTCCGGCGGGTCCACCTCGGCGAGGTTCTCCGCGACGGTGCGGCCGGTGACGGTGAGGCAGTCGCCGTGGAGCAGGCCGGCGTCCAGGAGCGCCTTCATCACCACGGGCACACCGCCGACGCGGTCGACGTCGTTCATCACGTACCGGCCGAACGGCTTGAGGTCGCCCAGGTGCGGCACCTCTTGGGCCACCCGGGCGAAGTCGTCGAGCGTCAGGTCCACCTCGGCCTCGTGGGCGATCGCCAGCAGGTGGAGCACGGCGTTCGTCGAGCCGCCGAAGGCCATGACCACGGCGATCGCGTTCTCGAACGCGTCCTTGGTCATGATCCGGCGCGCGGTGATCCCTCGGCGGAGCAGGGTGACGACCGCCTCACCCGAGCGGTGGGCGAACGCGTCCCGCCGCCGGTCCGCGCTCGGCGGCGCCGCGGAGCCCGGCAGCGACATCCCGATCGCCTCCGCGACAGAGGCCATGGTGTTGGCCGTGTACATGCCGCCGCAGGCGCCCTCGCCCGGGCAGATCGCGCGCTCGATGACGTCCACGTCCTCGCGGCTGATCAGCCCCCGGGCGCACGCGCCCACGGCCTCGAACGCGTCGATGATCGTCACCTCACGCTCGGTGCCGTCCGCGAACCGGGCGCGGCCCGGCATCGTCGAGCCCGCGTAGAGGAACACCGACGCGAGGTCCAGGCGCGCGGCGGCCATCAGCATGCCGGGCAGGGACTTGTCGCAGCCCGCCAGGAGCACCGAGCCGTCGAGTCGCTCGGCGAGCATCACCGTCTCCACCGAGTCGGCGATGATGTCCCGGCTGACCAGCGAGTAGTGCATGCCCTCGTGGCCCATCGAGATGCCGTCCGAGACCGAGATCGTGCCGAACTCCAGCGGATAGCCGCCCGCGGCGTGGACGCCCTCCTTCGCCGCCTGCGCCAGCCGTTGCAGCGACAGGTTGCACGGCGTGATCTCGTTCCACGAGCTCGCGACGCCGATCTGCGGCTTGGCGAAGTCCTCGTCGCCCAGGCCCACCCCGCGCAGCATGCCGCGCGCCGCGGTGGCCTCGAGCCCTTCCGTCACCTGCCGCGAGCGCGGCTTGATGTCCACGTCACCTGCACCCATGCCCCGACACTAGGCCGCTCCCGACCACCCGGCCCCACGAATCCCCCAACGACCGCGCCCGCCCCGCTGCAGCGGTCGAGCCAGCGGGTGGTTGCGGCCACTGACCACCACGCGCAACCAACCGCTGTCTCGTCGACCGGGCAGCAGTCGAAGCAGTGGGTGGTTGCGGCTGCGGCAGGGTCGGGGCGCTCAGCGGCGGGGGAGGCGGGTGACGTCGCGGACCGCGCCGCGATCCGCGCTCGTCGCCATGGCGGCGTAGGCGCGCAGCGCGGGCGAGACGTAGCGGTCGCGCGCGAGCGGTTGCCAGGGGCGCTCCGACGCCTCCATCTTCGCGCGGCGGTCGGCGAGGACCTCGTCGGGCACGTTGAGCCGGATGAGACGCGAGGCGACGTCGATCTCGATCTCGTCGCCGTCCTCGACCAGGCCGATCGTGCCGCCCGCCGCCGCCTCCGGAGACACGTGCCCCACCGAGATGCCCGACGAGCCGCCGGAGAACCGGCCGTCCGTGATGAGCGCCACCACCTTGCCCAGCCCGCGGCCCTTGATGAAGGACGTCGGGTAGAGCATCTCCTGCATGCCCGGCCCGCCCGCGGGGCCCTCGTAGCGCACCACGACGACGTGGCCGGGCTCCACCTGCTTGGTCAGGATCTTCTCGACGGCATCGTCCTGGCTCTCGCAGACCAGGGCGCGCCCGACGAAGTGCCACACCTCCGGGTCGACGCCCGCGGTCTTGATGATCGCGCCGTCCTGCGAGAGGTTGCCGCGCAGCACCGCGAGCCCGCCCTCGGCCGTGTACGCGTGCGCGGCGTCGCGGATGCAGCCCTCGGCCGCGTCGGTGTCGAGGGACTCCCACCGGTTCGACGTCGAGAACGCCTGTGTGGTGCGCACCCCACCGGGCGCGGCGTGGAACAGCTCGCGCGCGGCGGCGGTGGCGAGACCCCCGCGGACGTCCCAGTCGTCGAGCCACGCGCGCAGCGTCGGCGTGTGGACCGAGGTGACCTCGTGCGAGAGGAGGCCCGCACGGTCCAGCTCGCCGAGCAGCGCGGGGATGCCGCCGGCGCGGTGCACGTCCTCCATGTGGAAGCGGGGGTGGTTCGGCGCGACCTTCGCCAGGCACGGCACGCGGCGGGACGTCGCGTCGATGTCCGCCAGCGTGAAGTCGACCTCCGCCTCCTGCGCCGCCGCGAGGATGTGCAGCACCGTGTTGGTGGAGCCGCCCATCGCGACGTCGAGCGTCATCGCGTTGGTGAACGCGGCCTTGGTCGCGATGGCGCGCGGGGTGAGCGAGTCGTCGTCCTCGTCGTAGTACCGCCTGGCCATCGCGACGATGCGCCGGCCCGCTTCGAGGAACAGCTCGCGCCGCGCCGTGTGCGTCGCCAGCGTGGAGCCGTTGCCCGGCAGGCTCAGCCCCAGCGCCTCCGTGAGGCAGTTCATCGAGTTGGCGGTGAACATGCCGGAGCAGGAGCCGCACGTGGGGCACGCGTTCGCCTCGACGGCGCCGAGCGCCTCGTCCGAGACGGCGTCGTCCGCCGAGTAGTTGATCGCGTTGATCAGGTTGAGCGGGGTGCTCGCCACGCCGTCGGCGACCACCGCCTTGCCGGCCTCCATCGGCCCGCCGGAGACGAAGATCGTCGGGATGTTCAGCCGCAGCGCCGCGTTGAGCATGCCCGGCGTGATCTTGTCGCAGTTGGAGATGCAGACCAGGGCGTCCGCGGTGTGCGCCTGGACCATGTACTCGACCGAGTCGGCGATCAGGTCGCGGCTCGGCAGGCTGTAGAGCATCCCGCCGTGACCCATCGCGATGCCGTCGTCGACCGCGATCGTGTTGAACTCCTTCGCCACGCCGCCCGCCTCGCGGATCGCGGACGCCACCAGGTCGCCCATGTCCTTGAGGTGTACGTGGCCCGGGACGAACTGCGTGTACGAGTTCGCGATGGCGATGATCGGCTTGCCGAAGTCCTCGGCGCCCATGCCGGTGGCGCGCCACAGCGCGCGTGCGCCGGCCATGTTGCGGCCGTCGGTCGAGGTGGCCGAGCGCAGCGGACGGCTCATCGCGGATCTCCCTCTTCGCACGACGAAGGCGCCACCTGCCGGTGACGCGCTGCAACGTTACGTCCGCCCGCGCCGCTCGTCGTCCCCCGTCCGCCCCGTGACCGCACCCCCCACCCCACCCCCAACGTCCGAGGTGCACGTGGTCAGGACCACGGGGACCTCGGACGCAGGGGGGCCGCGGCGAAGTCCGGGAGGCGCCGGTCGGCGCGCAGCTCGCCCTCGGCCGGCTAGGTGTGCGCGACGACGTTGATCGGGTCCGCGCCCTCGAGGATGGCCTCCAGCTGGCGGCGGACCAGGGCGGCGATCCGGGCGTCCGTCGCGGTGCTGTTGCCGCCGAGGTGGGCCGTGACCAGCAGGTTCGGCGCGCGCCACAGCGGGTGGTCGGGCGGCAGAGGCTCGGGCTCGGTGACGTCGAGCGCGGCGCGCAGCCGCCCCGTCGTCAGCTCGGCGAGCAGTGCGTCGGTGTCCACCACCTTCCCGCGCGCGACGTTGACCAGCAGCGTCCCGTCCTTCATCCGTGCCAGCAGCGCGGCATCGACGAGGTGGTAGGTGGTCCGGTCGAGCGGCACGGTGAGGATGACCACGTCCGCGTCGCCGACGAGGTCGCCCAGCTCGTCGACCCCGTGGACCTCGCCGCGCGCGGTGCGCGCGACCTGCACGATCTCCACCTCGAAGGGACGCAGCCGTGCCACCACCGCGTCGGCCACCGACCCGGCGCCGACCACGAGCACGCGCCGGTCGGCCAGCGACGGCAGCAGCGGCTGGTGCCACCGGCCCTCCGCCATCGCCCGCGCCGAGTCGAGCAGCCCCCGCTGCATCGCCAGCACCAGCCCGACCGCGAGCTCCGCGGTGCCGGTGGAGTGCACGCCGCGCCCGTTGCACAGCGTCACGCCGGCGGGGAGGCGCGGCAGCGCGTGCTCGAAGCCGGCGCTCGGCAGCTGCACCATGCTCAGCCGCGGCAGGGCCGCCAGGACGTCCCACGCCTCGGGCGGCCGGATGAAGTAGTGCGGGACGACGACGACCTCGGCCTCGGCTGCCGCCTCCGGATCGAGGGGCGACTCCATGTCCCAGACGACCAGACGCACGCGGTCCGACAGGTCGTCCAGCCGCCGCAGCAGGTCGGCGTTCGGCACGGTGACGGTCAGCATGCGGTCCTCTCAGGCGTCCCGCCCGGCACGGTACTCGTCCTCCAGCAGGCCCATGACGATGCCGTCGGTCCACCCGTCCCCGTCGCGGAACGCGTCGCGCAGCCGCCCTTCGACGCGGAACCCGATGTTCTCGTGGAGGGAGTGGGCGCGGGCGTTGATCGCCGGCACCACCGCGCCGACCCGGTGCAGCCCCAGACCGCCGAACGCCATCCCGAGCACCAGCAGGATCGCCTCGGTGCCGTAGCCGCGGCCGCGGTAGGCCGGCCGCATCGTCAGGCGCAGGTTCGCGGAGCCGAGGTGGGTGTCGATCTCGTCGAGCACGATCTCGCCGAGGTACTCGTCGGACCCCTGCATGGTGACGGCGAGGTCGATGCGGCCGTCCATCCCGGCGACCTTCGCCGTCCACTCCGCGACGTCGTCGCGCGTGTAGACGCGTGCGATGCCCGCCATCCGCCGCGCCTCGGGGTCGGTGACCACCTCCCACATCGGCTCGGCGTCCTGCGGTCCGATCGGGCGCAGCGCCAGCATCTCGCCGTGCAGCGTCGGCTTGTCCATCGACCATCCACCTTCCGGGGCAGCACCCGCGCGGCCCGCCGCGGCGATGCTACGGACCGCGTGTGACCCCCAGGTTGCGGGCGCGGGTCAGGCCTTCACACGCTCCAGGACGAGCTCGCGCACGCGCGCCGCGTCGGCCTGGCCGCGCGTCGCCCTCATCACCGCGCCGATGATCGCGCCGACCGGGCCGAGGTTGCCGCCCCGGATCTTGGCGACCACATCCGGCTGGGCCGCGAGGGCCTCGTCGATCGCGGTGAGCAGCGCGCCCTCGTCGGACACGACGGCGAGCCCGCGGGCGGCGACGATCTCCTCCGGCGAGCCCTCGCCGGCGAGCATGCCCTCGAGCACCTGCCGCGCCAGCTTGTCCGTCAGGCGTCCGTCGTCGACGAGCAGCTGGAGCGCGCCGATCTGCTCCGGGGTCACCGGCAGGTCGCCGAGCTCGGCGCCCTGCTCCTTGGCGATGCGGGCCAGCTCGCCCATCCACCACTTGCGCGCGGCGGCCGGTGCCGCGCCGGCGACGACCGTGGCCTCGATCAGGTCGATGGCACCGGCGTTGACGACATCCCGCATCTCGGGGTCGGCGTAGCCCCACTCGGTGGCCAGGCGCCGCCGGCGGGCGACCGGCAGCTCCGGCAGGGACGCCCGGATCTCCTCGACCCACGCCGGGTCGGGGACGATCGGCACCAGGTCCGGCTCGGGGAAGTAGCGGTAGTCGTCGGCGTCGGACTTGATGCGGCCCGCCGTGGTGATCTGCGTGTCCTCGTGCCAGTGCCGGGTCTCCTGGACCACGGCGCGGCCCTCGTCGAGCAGCGCGGCCTGGCGGGAGATCTCGTACCGCACGGCGCGCTCCACCGAGCGGAAGGAGTTGACGTTCTTGGTCTCCGTCCGCGTCCCGAGCGGGGCCTGCGGGCTCGGTCGCAGCGAGACGTTGACGTCCGCGCGGACGTTGCCGCGCTCCATCCGCGCCTCGCTGACGCCGAGCGCACGGAACATGTCGCGCAGCGTCTGGACGTAGGCGCGCGCGACCTCCGGGGCGCGCGCGCCCACACCCTCGATCGGCCTGGTGACGATCTCGACGAGCGGCACGCCGGCCCGGTTGTAGTCGACGAGCGAGTACGTCGCACCGTGGATGCGCCCGGTGGCGCCGCCCACGTGCGTGTTCTTGCCGGCGTCCTCCTCCATGTGGGCGCGCTCGATCTCGACGCGGAACACCGTGCCGTCCTCGAGCTCCACGTCGACCCAGCCGTCGTGCGCGATCGGCTCGTCGTACTGGCTCGTCTGGAAGTTCTTCGGGACGTCCGGGTAGAAGTAGTTCTTCCGCGCGAACCGGCAGGACTCCGCGATGCCGCAGTTGAGCGCCAGGCCGATGCGGATCGCGTACTCCACCGCAGTGCCGTTGACTGCCGGCAGCGCGCCGGGCAGGCCGAGCGACACGGGCGTGATCTGCGTGTTCGGCTCCTCGCCGAAGAACTGCTCGGCACCGTCGAACATCTTGGTGCGGGTGCCGAGCTCCACGTGGACCTCGATGCCGATCACCGGGTCGTAGCGCTCGGTGGCCTCGTCGTACTCGACAAGGGACGTGCTCATCGGGTGACCTCCAGCTCCGGTGCCTTCGCGAGGATCGGCCCGCCCCAGCGCGCCTCGAGCAGGGCCTCCAGCGCGCCGCCGACCCGGTACAGCCGCTCGTCGGCCCGTGCGGGCGCGATCACCTGGAACCCGACCGGAAGGCCGTCGTCGGACAGTCCGGACGGCAGCGACATGCCCGGCACTCCCGCGAGGTTGACCGGGATGGTCGCGACGTCGTTGAGGTACATCGCCAGCGGGTCGTCGAGCTTCTCCCCCAGCCTGAACGCCGTCGTCGGCGCCGTCGGGGAGACGAGCACGTCCGCCTGGCCGAACGCCTCCGCGAAGTCGCGCTGGATCAGCGTGCGGACCTTCTGCGCGCTGCCGTAGTAGGCGTCGTAGTAGCCGGCGGACAGCGCGTAGGTGCCGAGGATGATGCGCCGCTTCACCTCGTCGCCGAAGCCCTGGCCGCGGGTGGCGGCCATGACGCGCTCGGCCGTGACGGGGCCCTCGCTCGGCTCGACCCGCAGGCCGTAGCGCATGCCGTCGAACTTGGCGAGGTTGCTGCTCGCCTCCGCCGGGAGGATCAGGTAGTACGCGGCCAGCGCATAGTCGAAGTGCGGGCAGGACACCTCGACCACCTCGGCGCCCGCGCCGCGCAGCAGGGCGAGGCCCTCCTCGAACCGGACCAGCACGCCGGGCTGGTAGCCCTCGCCGGACAGCTCCTTGACCACGCCGACGCGCACGCCCGTCAGGTCGCCGGCCGCACCGCGTCTGGCGGCCTCGCCGAAGGCGGGCACCGGGTCGGTCAGCGACGTGGAGTCGTGCGGGTCGTGGCCGGCGATCAGCTCGTGGAGCAGCGCCGCGTCGAGGACGGTACGCGTCACCGGGCCTGCCTGGTCCAGGCTGCTCGCCAGGGCGATGAGGCCGTAGCGGGACACGGAGCCGTACGTCGGCTTGACGCCGACCGTGCCGGTGACCGCCGCCGGCTGGCGGATCGAGCCGCCGGTGTCGGTGCCGATCGCGAGCGGCGCCTCGTAGGCGGCCACCGCCGCGGCGCTGCCGCCGCCCGAGCCGCCGGGGATCCGGTCGAGGTCCCAGGGGTTGTGCGTGTTGCCGTAGCCCGAGTGCTCGGTCGACGAGCCCATCGCGAACTCGTCCATGTTCGTCTTGCCGAGGATCGGCAGGCGCGCGGCCTTGATCTTGCTGACCAGGGTGGCGTCGTAGGGCGGGAGCCAGCCGTCGAGGATCCTGCTGCCGGCGGTGGTGGGCAGGCCGCGGGTCACCACGACGTCCTTGACCGCGATCGGCACGCCGGCCAGGGGGTGGAGATCCTCGCCCGTGGCTCGGGCCTCGTCGACCCCACGGGCGGTGGCCAGCGCCTCCTCGGCGCTGACGTGCAGGAACGCGTGCACCGGGCCGTCGACCGCCGCGATGCGATCGAGGTGGGCCTGCGTCGCCTCGTACGACGAGACCTCGCCGGCCACCAGCTGGGCGGCGAGCTCGGCGGCGGTCAGCCGCGTGATGTCGCTCACGCGTCCTCCCCCAGGATCTGCGGCACCAGGAACTTGCCGTCCTCCGCCGCGGGCGCCTGCGCCAGCACCTCGTCGCGGTCGAGGGGCGCCTCGGGCTCGTCGGCCCGGAACACGTTGGACAGCGGCAGCGGGTGGCTCGTCGCCGGGACGTCGGGGGTGGCGATCTCACTCACCCGCGCGACCGACTGGACGATGACGTCGAGCTCGCCGGCGAGCCGGTCCAGCTCGGCGGGCGTCAGGTCGATCCTGGCCAGGGCTGCCACGCGCGCGACCTCGTCGCGGGAGAGGGTGGACATGGCGCCGAGTCTAGTGAGCGCGCCGGGGGCCTCGGGCACTCGCACGGCGCACGACGAGGTCGGGCCGGGGGCGGCGACCCGCCCGTTCGCGGCACGCGAGGACTCGATCTGACCTGGGCGGATGTCAGTCGTCGATGATAGGCTCGTACACATGTTCGAGACAGCCATTCGGAGCGGGGCGGCAGTGCTGGACGCCGCCCCACCTTGGGGGTGGCTGCCGGAGGACGAGGGCCGGTGGGCGCCTCCGCCGGACGAGATCGTCGTGCTGGAGGACCTGCCGATGTGGGACGTGTCGGCTGGGGACCGTACCGGCCTGCCCTTGACCGAGCTCCGCGAGAGCCGACCGGCCGGTTACGGCACGTCCGACGCCGGGCCGGGTCTCGAGAGCCCCGGCGCCGCGGCGCCCTGGGCGTCGCTGGAAGGCATCGAGGGCGTGCCGCCGGACGGGATGCTCGCGCTGATCCTCGAGCACGTGGACGTCACAGCCGTGGACGACGATCACCTCGTCGAGGTCGTGGCGGCCTGGCAGCGGCTCGCGGGCTGGGTCTACCTCAACGGCGCGCTGGCGGCAGCCGAGCTGTCGCGGCGGGCGTCGATGAATCCGCTCTGGTCGGCGCCCGCGCCCGCGAACCAGAACGTGGCGGGCGACGAGCTGGCGATGCGGCTGGGCTGGTCCAAGCCCGCGGCCAACCGCCTGGTGCGCGACGGGCGCGCCCTCGAGAACGAGCTGCTGCTCACCGCCGACGCCGTGCGCGACGGGCGCCTCGACGCCTCGAAGCTCCGGGTGGTGACCGACCGCCTGCACGGCCGGCCCGGCCAGCTCGCCTGGGCCGTCCAGGAGCAGGTGCTGCCCGGCGCGCAGACCCGTACGCCGAGTCAGCTCGAGCGCGACATCGATCGCGCCTTGCTGGAGGTCGACCCGGCCGATGCCGCCTTCCGGCTGCCCGCGGCCGTCGCCAAGCGTCACGTGTGCCACCCGAGGGCGCTGCCCGACGGCATGGCCGGCATCTGGGCCGTGCTGCCCGCCGCCGATGCCGCGCAGGTCGACGCGACGCTGGACGCAAGCGCCCGCACCGCCCGCGTGCTCGGGGACCCGCGCACGCTCGACCAGCTTCGCGCCGACACGTTCGTCGACCTGGCCACCGGCAGGGCCCTGCTCGCCGGCGGCCGGCGGCCGGCTGTCGGGACCGCGGCGGACGACGAGCCCGAGGGCGCCGCTCCTGCCGACGACGAGCGCGCCGACGTCGCCCGCGACTGCGACCGATCCGCAGACGGCACCCTTGACGAGGGCACCGCGACCGCCCCGACGCCCACCGCAGCGCGCGGACCGGAGCGTGTCCGGCTGCCGCAGGTCCGAGTGAACGTCACCGTCGCCCTGTCCACGCTGCTGGGGCTCGACGAGAGGCCCGCCGAGCTGGCCGGGTTCGGGCCGATCAGCGCCGAGCAGGCCCGCGCCCTCGCCGCCGGTGGCGTCTGGCGCCGGCTCGTCACCGACCCCCTGTCCGGTCGGGTGCTTGACGTGGGGCGGAGCCGCTACCGACCGCCCCGCGGCCTGGCCGAGCACGTCGCCGCCCGCGACGGCGTGTGCGCCTGCCCGGGCTGCAGCACGCCCGCAGACCGGTGCGACATCGACCACACGGAGGAGTTCCACGCGTCCGGGCAGCACCCCGGCACGGGCACCACCAGCGCCGACAACCTCGGCCCGCTCTCCCGTCGCTGCCACCGGCTGAAGACCGACGGCGGGTTCACCCTGCGCCAGGTGGAGCCCGGCGTGTTCGAGTGGCGGACCCCCGCCGGCCTCACGTACCGGGTGGTGCCCGGCGACCACGGGCGCACCGAGCGGATCACCGCGGCCGTGCGGCCGAATCCCGGCTACCCGGACGAGCCGCCATTCTGACCGGTGCGTCCGATCGGGTCAGGCCGTCGCCGACGCCATGAGGGCCAACAGGGCCTCGGCGTAGGCGTCTGCGGGGTTCGACGAGCCGAACACCTGCTCGGGCCGGCCGGGGATCGCCACGAGCACCTGGTACTCGCCGGTGGTCGCGCGGGCGAGGCTGCGGAACGCCGGGCCGAGCAGCTCGCGCAGCTGGTCCTCGCGCGGCAGCCACAGGGCGTCCTGGAGCTGCACCGAGTCCAGCGCCCACTCCGTGGTGCCGTTGAAGCCCAGCACCGTGCCGGTCGGGTAGTCGCGGGCCTCGACCACCATGTCGCTGATCGTGAACACGTCGCCCATCAGTTCCTCGGAGCGGATGGTGAACCGGTCCCCCGCCCGCGGGTGCCACGCCAACCCCGCTGCGCGCAGCCGCTCCGCCACCGACATCGAGATCACGCGAGCAGTATCCGCCGGCCAGGCCGGGCCGCATCGTGCCTGCGGCCCGGCCCAGGTGATCAGCGGGCGGCGAACGCCGCGTCGAACGCGGCGGACGGCGGGTCGAACAGGTTGCGCCGGACGAACTCCAGCGCCTCGGGCGCGCCGATCAGCCGGTCCATCCCGGCGTCCTCCCACTCGACCGAGATCGGGCCGTCGTACCCGATCGCGTTGAGCGCGCGGAACGACGCCTCCCACGGCACGTCGCCCCGGCCGGTCGAGACGAAGTCCCACCCGCGCCGCAGGTCCGCCCACGGCAGATGGGAGCCGAGGCGGCCGTTGCGGCCGTTGCCCAGCCGCAGCTTCGCGTCCTTGCAGTCGACGTGGTAGATGATCTCGGCGAACTCGAGGATGAAGTCGACCGGGTCGAGGCCCTGCCACACGAAGTGGCTCGGGTCCCAGTTGAGGCCGAACGCCGGCCGGTGGCCGATCGCGTCGAGAGCGCGCCTCGCCGTCCAGTAGTCGTAGGCGATCTCGCTCGGGTGCACCTCGTGCGCGAACCGCACGCCGACCTCGTCGAACACGTCGAGGATCGGGTTCCACCGGTCCGCGAAGTCCTGGTAGCCCGCCTCGATCAGCGCCGGCGACACCGGGGGGAACATCGCGACGTACTTCCAGATGCTCGACCCGGTGAAGCCGATCACCGTCTTGACGCCGAGCCTGGCCGCCATCCGGGCGGTGTTCTTCATCTCCTCGGCGGCCCGCTGCCGCACGCCCTCAGGGTCGCCGTCGCCCCAGACGACGTCGGAGAGCATGTCGCGATGCCGCTGGTCGATCGGGTCGTCGCAGACCGCCTGGCCCTTGAGGTGGTTGGAGATCGCCCAGACACCGAGGTGGTACTTGTCCAGAATCTCCAGCCGGGAGGCGACGTAGCCCTCGTCGTCCCACCGCCACGGGTCGAGGTGGTCGCCCCAGCAGGCGATCTCCAGCCCGTCGTACCCCCAGCCTGCGGCGAGCCGTGCCACCTCCTCGAACGGCAGGTCGGCCCACTGGCCGGTGAAGAGCGTGATCGGGCGTGCCATCGTGCTCAAGCCTCCTTGCTGACCGGTGTGCTGACCGGTGTGCTGACCGGTGTGCTGATCGGTGTCCATACGCTGCGGTCGGCCGCCGACCGCTCGACCGCGTCGAGGACCCGCTGCACCTGGAGCCCGTCGGCGAAGGTCGGCGCCGGCTGCTCGTGCGCCGCGATGCCGCGCACGAGGTCGACCACCTGATGGGTGAACGCGTGCTCGTAGCCGAGCCCGTGCCCCGCGGGCCACCATGCGGCCAGGTAGGGGTGCTCGGGCTCGGTGACGAGGATGCGGCGGAAACCCGCGGTGCGCGCGGGCTCGGTGGCGTCGAAGAACTCCAGGACGTTCATGTCCTCGAAGTCGAAGTACAGCGAGCCCGCCGAGCCGTTGACCTCCAGGTGGATGCCGTTCTTGCGGCCGTACGCGAACCGTGTCGCCTCGAACACGGCGAGCCCGCCGCCGGACATCCGCCCGAGGAACACCGCCGCGTCGTCGACCGTGACCGGCCCCGTCTCGCCGCCGGCCGCACCGGAACCGGACAGGCCGTGGAACTGCGCGGCCACGGGGCGCTCGTGGACGAACGTCTCGAGCATCGCGGAGACGCCGGTCACCGTCTCGCCGGTGATGAACTGCGCGAGATCGACCACGTGCGCGCCGATGTCCCCCAGGGCGCCCGAGCCGGCGCGCTGCCGGTCGAGGCGCCACGAGAGCGGAACCTGCGGGTCGGCGATCCAGTCCTGCAGGTAGTGCGCCCGCACGTGGCGCACCGTCCCGATCCGACCCTCGGCGACCAGCTGCTGCGCGAGCTGGACGGCCGGCACACGGCGGTAGGTGAAGCCGACCATCGCCACCTGCTCCGGATGCGCCGCTGCCGCGGCGGCCATCCGCTCCGCCTCGACGACCGTGTTGGCCAGCGGTTTCTCGCACAGCACGTGCTTGCCGGCCTCGAGTGCGCCGATCGCGATCTCGGCGTGGGTGTCGCCGGGGGTGCAGACGTCGACGAGGTCCACGTCGTCGCGGCCGACGAGCGCGCGCCAGTCGGTCTCGGTGTCCGCCCACCCCAGTCGCTCGGCCGCCGCCTTGACCGCGTCGGGAGAACGGCCGCCGAGCACGGCCATCCGCGGGGCGAGCGGCAGCTCGAAGAACCGGGGTGCGGTGCGCCACGCCTGCGAGTGCGCCGCACCCATGAACGAGTAGCCGACCATCCCGACCCCGAGGACCGGTACGGCTGCTCCGGAGGTTGTCGCCATGGTGCTCAGGACTCGAACGCCGTCGGCAGGTACTGCTCGACGTTGTCCTTGGTCACGACGGGCGCGTACAGCTGGATCTTGCGCGGCACCTCGACCTCGACGAGGTCGCTGAGTGCCTTGTCCTGCACCAGCAGCCGAGCGAGGCGGATGCCGTCCGCCGCCTGGGTCGACGGGTAGATGACCGTCGCCTCGAGCACGGTGTCGTCCGCCTGGATCGACCGCATGACGTTCGCGGAGCCCGCGCCGCCGACCATGAAGAACTCGTCGCGCCCCGCCGCCTCGATCGCGGCGAGGACGCCGACGCCCTGGTCGTCGTCGTGGTTCCAGATGGCGTCGAGCTGCGGCGCCGCCTGGAGCAGGTTGGCCGCCGCCGTCTCGCCGCCCTGGACGGTGAAGTCGGCCGCGACGCGGTTGGCGACCTCGATGCCGCACTCGCCGAGCGCGTCGGCGAAGCCCTGGCTGCGGTCCTGGGTCAGCGGCAGCGAGTCGATGCCGGCGATCTCCGCGACCTTCGCGTCGGCCTTGCCGGCCAGCCGCTCGCAGATGTAGCGCCCGGCGCTGACGCCCATGCCGTAGTTGTCGCCGAGGATCGTCGCGCGGGCGGCGTTCGGGTCGTCGAACTCCCGGTCGACGTTGACGACGACGATGCCGGCACGCATCGCCTCGAGCGCGACCTCGGTGAGGGCGGCGCCGTCGAACGGCAGCAGCACGATGGCGTCGACGCCGTCGTTGATGAACTGCTCGATCTGGCTGATCTGGAGGTTGACGTCGTTGGTCGCCTCGGCCTGGACCAGCTCGACGTCCGAGAACGAGTCCGCCTCGGCGAGGGCCGCCTTCGTGATGGCGCCCATCCAGCCGTGGTCCGCGGCGGGGGCGGAGAAGCCGATGGTGACGGTGTCACCCGGCTCGTCGTTCCCGCCGATCAGGCCACCGCCGTCCGTGCTGTCGCCCGCGTCCGTCGGCGTCGACGGTTCGGGGGTGTTCGAGGTGCAGCCGGCGATGGCAAGCGCGCCGACGGCGAGCGAGCCGACGGCGAGGAGCCAGCGGCGACGCGGTAGTGCGGACATGACGATCCTCCTTGATCAGGTTGTTCGTGCGGTGCCTTGCGGTGGTGCCTAGGTCGCCACGGCGCGGGAGCGCTCGGCGATGCGCTGTTGCAGGAGGACGGCGACGACGATGATCACGCCCTTCGCCACGGCCTGCGCGGAGATGGACAGGTTGTTCTGCGTGAACACGTTGGTGAGCGTCGTGAAGATCAGCACGCCGAAGACGGTGCCGACGATCGTGCCGCGGCCGCCGATCAGGAGCGTCCCGCCGACGACGACCGCGGCGATCGCGTCCAGCTCGTAGAGGGTGCCGTTCGTCGAGCTGCCGGCCGTGGTGCGGCCGAGCATCATCACCCCGCCGATGCCGGCCGTCAGGCCCGCGAGCGCGTAGAGCGACATGACGTGGCGGCGCACGTTGATGCCCGCGAGCCGCGCGGCCTCGGCGTTGCCGCCGACGGCCACCGTGCGCCGCCCGTAGGTGGTCCGGTTGAGCAGCACCCAGCCGACGACGGCGACCACCGCGAAGATCCAGATGAGCATCGGGATGCCGATCAGGTCGCCGCGGAAGAAGTCGAGGAACCCGCGGACGTTGACCACCTGCGTCCGGCGGTTGGCGATCATCTCGGCGAGGCCACGGGCCGCCGCCATCATCGCCAGCGTGGCGATGAACGGGACCACCCGGCCGTAGGCGACGAGGACGCCGTTGACCAGGCCGGCGCCGGTGCCGACGAGCAGCGCCGTGGCCACCATGACGATCCAGTGGAAGTCCTCCGCAATGGCCTGCGTCGCCAGCGTGGAGGCCCAGACCGACGCAAGCCCCAGCACCGAGCCGACCGACAGGTCGATCCCGCCGGCGGTGATGACGAACGTCATGCCGATCGACAGCACACCGAGGATCGATGCGAGCCGCAGGATCGTCAGCAGGTTGTCGACGCTGGCGAACCGCTCGCCGCCCGTGACCACGCCGACGACGCAGATCGCGACGAGGGCGACGACGAGCCCGAGGTTGCGCCCCGCGGCGCCGCGCAACGCCCGGGGACGCGCCCGCGTGGCGGCCCCCTCCCGCTCGGCCGGCAGCTCCGGTGCCGGCAGGCCGGCCGCCGTGGGGACGGTTGGCTCGCTCACGCCGCGCTCCCTTCCATGACGAGGTCGAGGACGGCGTGCTCGTCGATCTGCGAGGCCGGGCGGTCCGCGACCACACGCCCTTCGGACATCACCAGCACCCGGTCGGCCAGCCCGAGCACCTCGGGGATGTCGCTGGAGACGACGAGGACACCGACGCCGCCGGCCGCCAGCCGGGACACCAGGGCGTAGATCTCCGCCCGCGCGCCGACGTCGACGCCGCGGGTGGGCTCGTCGAGCAGGAGGACCCGGCAGCCGTGCACCAGCCAGCGCGCCAGGAGGGTCTTCTGCTGGTTGCCGCCGGAGAGCGTGCGCGCCTCGCGGTCGACGTCGGCCGGCCGGATGTCCAGGGCGGCCACCTGCCGGGCCGCAGCGGCGCGCTCGGCGGAGTCGTCGAGCATCGCCCAGCGGGCCGTGGTGTGGAACGTCGACAGCGTGATGTTGCGGTACACGGGCTCGCCGAGCAGCAGGCCCTGGCTCTTGCGCTCCTCGGGGCACAGCCCCAGCCCGGCGGTGACGGCGTGCGGCACCGAGCCGGGTCGCAGCGGGCGGCCGTCGACCGTCACCGTCCCGGCCGTCGCCCTGCGGGCCCCGAACACGGTCTCGAGCACCTCGGACCGGCCGGCGCCGACGAGGCCCGCGATGCCGACGACCTCGCCGGCCCGCACCTCGAAGCTGACGTCCTCGAACCGCCCCCGCAGCCCGAGGTGCTCCACCCGCAGCAGCTCCGGGGCGTCGTGGGGTACCGGCGGCCGGCGGCGGATGTCGTCCTGCACGCTGCGGCCCGTCATCAGCCGGATCAGGTCCGCGGTCGGCGTGCTGGCCGGAAGCCCCTCGGCGACGGTCCGCCCGTCCTTCAGCACCGTGATCCGGTCCCCCACCTGCCGGATCTCCTCGAGGCGGTGGGAGATGTAGACGATCGAGACGCCCTGCTCGACGAGCTCGCGCACCACGCGGAAGAGGTTCGCCACCTCCTCGGAGTCCAGCACCGCCGAAGGTTCGTCCATGACGATCACCCGCGCGTCGTGGGTGAGGGCGCGCGCAAGGCTGACGAGCTGCTTGCCGGCAGCGGACAGCTGCCCCGCCTCGAGGTTGGGCGACAGCTCGCCGTGGCCCAGGCGTTCCAGCACCTGCCGGGTCCGGGCGGCAGCCGCCCGTCGGCGCGCGAACCCGCCCGCCGACAGCTCGTGGCCAAGGAACACGTTCTCGGCGATCGTCAGCCCGTCGACGACGTCCAGCTCCTGGTAGATCGTCGCGATGCCGAGTCGCAGCGCCTGCGCGGGATGGCTCGGCGCCACCACCGTGCCGTCGAGCCGGATCTCGCCCTCGTCGGGCTGGTGCGCGCCCGAGAGCACCTTGATCAGCGTCGACTTGCCCGCGCCGTTCTGTCCCAGCAGGCAGTGCACCTCGCCGGCACGCACCGTCAGGTTCACACCGTCGAGCGCCCGGGCCCCGGGGAACAGCTTGACGATCCCCCGCATCTGAAGCAGGTGGTCCTCATCGACCATGCGTCGAACCTATGGACACTTTCGCCAAGCGTCAAGCAAAAGTCGCACCGTTGCCGACTTGTTATGAGGTTCGGACGGAGATAAGGCGACGCCGCCCGGCAGTGCTTGACTGTGCGCATGGCCGAACCGCCGAGGCTCGCTCTGAAGCCCACTGGAGCCGGCGACATGTTCCAGCTGCTCCGGGACGGGCGGCCACGGACCCGGGCGGACCTCGCCGCCCTGACCGGCCAGGCGCGCTCGACCATCGCCGCGCGCGTGGACGCGCTCCTCGCCTCGGGCCTGGTCGCACCGGCCGGCGAGGCCAGCTCCACCGGTGGGCGGCCCCCCGCGACGTTCGCCTTCAACCCCGCCGCCCGCGTGGTCCTCGCCGTCGACCTCGGCGCCACCCACTGCCGGATGGCGGTCACCGAGCTCGCCGGCCGCGTGCTCGCCGAGCACCACGAGCGGATCGCGATCGGCGACGGCCCCGGCGCGATCCTCGCCCGCGTCATGGAGCTCGGCGACCTGCTGCTCGACGAGGCCGAGCGCAGCCCGGATGACCTCGCGTCCGTCGGCATCGGGCTGCCCGGTCCCGTCGACCACGCCGCCGGCCGCCCGATCAACCCGCCGATCATGCCCGGCTGGGACGACGCCGACGTGCCCGGAATGCTGAGCGCCCACTGGCACGTGCCGGTCCTCGTCGACAACGACGTCAACATCATGGCGCTGGGCGAGCACTCCACCGTGCTGCCGGGCGTGCGCGACCTGCTGTTCGTCAAGGTCGCCACCGGCATCGGCTCCGGGATCATCATGGACGGCCGCATCCGGCGCGGCGCGCAGGGGGCGGCCGGCGACCTCGGGCACATCGCCGTCCCCGGCTCGCAGCAGCAGTGCCGGTGCGGCAACCTCGGCTGCCTCGAGGCCGTCGCCGGCGGGCCGGCGATCGCCGCGGGCCTTGCGCGGCGCGGTCTCGCGACCACGACGAGCGCCGACGTCGTCGCCCTCGCGCGGGCCGGCGACATCGAGGCCGGGCAGGCCGTGCGGGAGGCGGGGCGCCACATCGGCGAGGTGCTCGCCGGGTGCGTCAGCCTGCTGAACCCCGACGTCATCGTCGTCGGCGGGATCATCGCCGACGCGGGCGAGCAGCTGCTCGCCGGCATCCGCGAGATCGTCTACCGCCGCTCGCTGCCGCTGGCCACCCAGCACCTGCGCATCGTCGCGTCGCGCACCAAGGAACGGGCGGGCGTGCTCGGCGCGTCCGCCATGGCGGCCGACCTGGTGCTGTCCGCCGCCGCCGTGGACTCCTTCATCGGCTGACGACGTACCGGTAGGTGTCCGCCACCACGAACCCCTCCCGCGCGTACAGCGCGTGGGCGCTGCCGTTCGTCGCGACCACCTGGAGGAACACCCGCGCGGCACCGTGCTCCGCCGCCAGCGCCAGGCCGTGCCGCGTCACCGCCCGCCCGAGACCGCCCCGCCGGGCGTCCGGCGCGACGGCCAGGCACGACAGTCCCGCCCACTCGTCGGCGTAGGCGACGCGCAACGTGCCCACGGGCGCGCCGCCCGCCGTCGCCGTCAGGTACTGCGCGGGCGCCCCCGTGAGCACCGCGCGCGCGAGGCCCAGCTCCACCGAGCCGTCCTTGACGCCGAGCCAGGCGCGCAGCCACGCGTCGTCGGGCTCGTCCGCGACGCGCACGCCCGGCGCCGGTTGCCCGCCCGCCGCGCCGACCAGCACGTCCGTCACCGCGCGGTCTGCGTAGCCGCGGGCCGCGAGCAGGTCGGCGAGCAGGGGTGGCGCGCCGGTGCCGAGGCGGAGCACGGCCGGCAGGCCGGCTTCGTCGTACACCTCCTCGACCCGGTCCACCGCAGCCGCGAGGTCCGCCGGGTGGCCCAGCGGCAGGGCGGAGTTCGCCCGCCGCGTGAAGCCTCCCGAGACGCCCGCCCGCCAGCCGTCCGCGGTCAGCACCGTGCGCACCGGCGGCCACGTCGCCTGCTCGACGAGCGCACCCGGCGCCTCCGGCGGCGTCCACGTGAACACGTGGAGCCGCACGTCCTCGTGGCCCCAGTCGCGCTCCGGCTCGGCGACGAAGCCGAGGCGCAGGTAGAGCCGCTGCGCCGTCGTCATCGCGTCCTGCGTGGACAGCACGACGCGGCGCGCACCGTCCGCCAGCGCCTGGCGCAGCGCCGCGCGCATCAGGTGGCCGGCGATCCCCTTGCCGCGCGCCTCGGGGGCCACCGCGAGCATCCGCAGCTCCACCTCGCCCGGCTCGGCGACCTCCGCGTACGACGAGCCGTACGGCGCCACCGTCAACGTGCCGACCACCGCCTCGCCGCCCGCCGGCGTGGGGAGCGTGGCGACGAGCAGCACGGCCTCGTCGGCCCGTCGCGCGGCGTCGCGCAGCTCGGCGGTGTACCCGTCCTCGTCGGTGAGCAGGCCGTCGGCGAGGTACGCCTCCGCGGTGAGCGCGCCCGCGGCCGGGATGTCGTCCCGGCCCGCCACGCGCACGGCCACGCCGGTCACGGC
>Ga0255334_1000283_pt1 | contig 47318 bp, 42 predicted proteins | sample EtOH5_35cm_T3_12_FD_202080 | JGI IMG/M metagenome (GOLD analysis project Ga0255334, IMG submission 202080) | Sandy soil microbial communities from University of British Columbia, Vancouver, Canada - EtOH5_35cm_T3_129 | ecosystem: Engineered > Artificial ecosystem > Sand microcosm > Unclassified ...
GGTTCACCGCGTCGATGTGCACCGACTGGCCGGACTGGAGCCAGGCCAGGGCCGTGCGTGGATCGCGGGTGGCGTGGACCAGCGGGTGGTCCGCTTCGGCTTCCAGGGCCCGGGCCTTCGACATGGCGGCGTTGTAGCGGGCCAGGCGGACGGACAGGCTGGAGTCGCTGTGCAGGGCGGCCAGGGCCAGGACGCGGTGGGCTTGGGCGCGTTCGCGGAGTGCGGACGGATTGCGGGCGGAGTCTTGCTTCATGGGTACAGCTCCTTTGTCTTGGGAGCTGCCACCGTTCGCGGCCAAGCGAATTAGGGTGGCAGCTGTACGCGGGTTGGCCGACCGGGGACAAAGGAACCCGGCACACCCGAAGGTGTCCCGCGCACAGCCGCCATAGAGCGACACTACAGGCAAAAAAATGGCGCCTGCAATGGTCTTAGGGGCGCTTGTGCGCCTTTGTCTGCTCGACCGGCCAAGGTCGGCCCCGGATTTTGCCGGGACGGCCGTACCATAGCGTCGGCTGCTGGGGCGTGCAACCCCCTGCGGCATACGGACCGGGCAGTAGGGTTTCCCGATTTCAAATCGGAGAATTCCAAAACCGCCGGGCTTCGGACGAATTTCGCACGAAGCAGCCCTCGGCCTCGAGGATCGGCAACTGTCGGCTGCAGATCGTGATGGTGTTCATGCTGCCACCGCCTTGCGGCCCTTGGTCGGTGACGGACTGGGCCAGCAGCGAGCGGCTTGGTTTTTGGGGAAGGGGCGCCTGTTTCATTACTGGCGCTCCTCCAGACGATCAGCGACCCACGCTTCGACCTCCTGACTGTCCCAGCCCACGGCACGGGTGCCGATGCGGCGGGCCTCGGGAAACTCTCCGCGGCTCATCAAGGTGTAAATCCAGGCACGACCAAAGCCGGTGGCAGCCTGTACTTGGGGCAGGCGCATGATGCGGCGAGGTTGAGGGGTGACGATGGCAGCCATAGCCAATACTCCTGCGCGTAGTGGACTTGGCTGCGGAAATTAAGCACGCGGGGCGGTGATGAATAGCTGGGTGGGTTGCAGAAAACCCACCCCCGGGAAAGCGGGCAAGGGGTGGGTAGGTTCTTGCCCATGGGGTGGGTGGGTTCCCCGCGCCAGCGACGCAAAGCCAGGCGTGGCGAGGCTTTCAGGGGTGGGTGGGTTAGTCGCCGCCAGGAGTTTTACCAGACCCGCCTTCTGGCCTCCAGTTCGCCACCTTGGCTGTTTCCTCTGCGCCCTGGGCACTGGGTGTGCCATCATCCTTGGTAAGCCCGTATTCGGCGGCATGCTCATTCAGCCATTTGGAAAGCGCAGCCTTGGGAGTTCTCCCACGCAGACGCTCTTCGTCAATGGTCACGGCTTCCCATGCTCGAATGGCTGCAGCCAGCCTGGGAGCATAGTTCGGATGGTTTTTATCTAAGTAACCAGCTTGGCTTTCCTCTTGATTGGAGAAGAAAAAGCCAGCCTTGAACCCACGGCTTGCCAGCCAAGTGCGCAAGTCATTCACATTTACAGTTGTCAGATTCCAGTCGGGGAAGGGCTTGTAAAAAAAGGAACCATCATCAGACAGGATTTCTCCTTCTTCGGCGGTTCGACCCCGACCAGACTCAAGAAGGATCTCGTTGTACTCAATGTCTGCTAGCGCGTCAGCTGTCCCGTATTCTCTTGCAGATACTCTGATTTTTGCTTTAAGCACACCATCTCTAATCGCGCCTGTTAATGCCGCTACAGCTGCCTGAAAGTGGGGGTCAAGCTCATGCTCATTGTCTATGTAATTGCTAACGCAGAGATAAGCGCAGTCCTCACCTCTAATGCCGCTAGGTGGAGCTCCGACGATTAGCGCCGCAGCCTGATAAATACTCAGCGACTCACACAACCGCCAATAGTCTAGTTCGTCCAACTCTCACCCTCCTATTCTGAATAGGTCGGCTGGCCGGAGCGGCAGGGAAGTCCGCTTTTTGGGGGCGCCCCGAGGCCAGCCGGTAATTCGGTCAAGCTCGCTTGAAGTCCCCTTGGATGACATTGGCTGCCGGCGCTGTAGTGGCGTACCGCGCCCAGTCAGCCATCAGGGCGCGGCGCTTCTCCAGAAGGTCAGAGCGGGAATAAGCGCCCTCGGTCTGGTCGCGCTCATCGTGGGCAAGCGCCAGCTCGCAGATCTCGCGGGGGTAGTTGGTGCGCTCGTTCGCCCAGTCGCGGAAGCTGGAACGGAATCCATGGCGGGTCACGTCGGCATGCCCCAGGCCGTGAAGCAGGTTGCGGATCGCATTGGCATGCATGACGCCGGTCCGGCCGTGGCCTGGGAACAGGTAGGGGCTGCCCTCGGTATGCGGGATGCTCTTCAGCAGCTCGACCACTTCGGGCGCCAGGGGGATATCGAATGCCTGCCTCATCTTCATGCGCTCAGCCGGCAGCGACCAGACGCCGGCCTCCAGGTCGAGTTCGGACCAGGCCGCGAAGCGGATCATGTGCGATCGGGCACCGGTTAGAATCAGCAGGCGCGCCGCCATGGCGTCATAGGAGTCGAGCTCGGCAAGCGCAGCCATGAGTACGGGCACGTCGCGCCACGCCATGGCGGGAAAGTGCTGGCGCTTCCTCGCCTTCTTCTTCTCCGCCTTGCTCAGCAGGTTCTCCAGGTGCCCACGCCAGCGGGCCGGGTTCTCGCCGGAACGCAGGCCACGCGCCTTGGCCGCGTCCAGTATCTGCTCGATCTGCCCGCGCACCTCATCGGCGGTGCGGGTCTTGTCGGCCCATATCGGTTGCAGTACCTGCAGCACCAGCTCCGTGTCTATCTCGTCGGCCGGCAGGGTGCCCACATGGGGGAAGGCGTATAGCTCCAGCTTGCGCAGCCAGCCCCGGCGCCATTTATCCGACCAGCTCGCCCCATGCGCCGCCATGAAATCGGCAGCCAGCTTCGTGAAGGGCATGCGCTTGGCTTCCCACAGCCGCTGGGCTTCCCGGTGCGCCTCTCGCTCGGCGTCACGGGCGGCGAGAGGATCTTTGCCCACGGCGGACAGCTTGCGTGCGTCGGCCGCCAGGATGCGGGCATCAGCAAGGCTCACCTCGGGATAGCTGCCGAGCCCCATGTAACGGCTCTTGCCGGCAATCTTGTAGCGGTAGATCCAGCTCGCCCCGCCGGTCTGGCCGACCTTGAAATACAACCCTGCGCCGTCGCCGGTCATTCCGGGCACTCCGGCTTTCTCCAGGCTCGCCACGGTCCGCGCCGTCAATGTCCCCACGTTTCCTCCTCGGGCGGAATCTCCAGCCCACATCCCAGCCCACACCCTCCAGCCCACACTTTGGCCCACACCTTTGCAGGTGGCTTGGGGAAGTTTTGGGCGGATGCCAGTGGACGAAGGATAAGTCGGAAGCCCCGTAGAATCTAGGGCTTAGTGAATGGTGACTGAATGGAGCAGAAATAAAAAAAGCCGGTCATGGACCGGCCTTTTTGCGGAGGTCAGGCTCACATATGGGCGATCATGGCCTCCCCGAACTCCGAACAGGACAGCAGTTTAGCGCCCTCCATCAGGCGCTCGAAGTCGTATGTCACCGTCTTCGCCGATATGGCGCCATTGATTCCCTTGATGATGAGATCTGCCGCTTCGCCCCACCCCATGTGGCGCAGCATCATCTCGGCCGAGAGAATGATGGAGCCGGGGTTGACCTTGTCCTGACCGGCATACTTCGGAGCGGTCCCATGAGTGGCCTCGAACATGGCCACGCTGTCGGACAGGTTAGCCCCAGGGGCAATACCTATCCCCCCCACTTCAGCAGCCAACGCATCCGATAGGTAGTCGCCGTTCAAGTTCAGCGTGGCGATCACATCGTACTCGGCAGGTCGCAGCAGGATCTGCTGCAGCATGGCATCGGCAATCGCATCCTTGACCACGATATTCCTGCCCGTACTCGGGTTCTTGAACTGCATCCATGGCCCGCCATCCAGCAACTCGGCCCCGAACTCGTCGCGGGCGACCTCATACCCCCACTCCTTGAAAGCCCCCTCGGTGAACTTCATGATGTTGCCTTTATGCACGATAGTCACGGAACTGCGGTCATTACTCACCGCGTACTGCAGAGCCTTGCGCACCAGACGCTTGGTACCTTCCTGGGAAACCGGCTTGATGCCGATACCGCAGCTCTCGGTGAAGCGGATCTTCTTGACCCCCATTTCTTCGACGAGAAATTTGATGATTTTTTCCGCCTCGGGAGTGCCGGCTTTCCATTCAACACCAGCGTAGATATCTTCCGAGTTCTCACGAAAGATCACCATGTCCACGTCGCCAGGCTTCTTAACAGGGCTAGGCACCCCCTCGAACCAACGAACCGGTCGTAGACAGACATACAGATCCAGCTCCTGCCGCAGCGCCACGTTCAACGAGCGGATACCACCGCCAACAGGAGTCGTGAGCGGTCCCTTTATCGAGACGACGTAATCGCGAACGGCCTCAAGGGTCTCCTTCGGCAGCCAGGTATCCTTGTCGTAGACCTGAGTGGCCTTCTCACCGGCATAGACCTCCATCCAGGAAACCTGTCGCTTGCCACCGTAGGCCTTCTCGATAGCGGCATCCACCACTTTGATCATTACCGGACTGATATCAACGCCAATCCCATCCCCCTCTATGAAGGGAATGATCGGGTTATCCGGTACATTCAGAGACATATCTGCATTGACAGTGATTTTTTCACCGTTGGCCGGCACCTGGATCTTTTGGTATCCCATGCTTGACTCCGCTGTAGGTGGTCTGACATCCCGCTACACCTCTGTGTAGCGAATTGGGTCCTGGCTGACTTACTCACTAAGTGTGGCATGCTCATGGCAACGCAGCAGGCAAAGAGAACCGCATGACGGACATGCCCCACGAAGCAGCGCTCAATAAGGAAGAGCACGCCTCGAGGTAGCGCTGCGTTCGAATGGCAGTGAAGACGGAAGGAGGCTGGATGGGATCAGGTTGAAATTCCCAAGTAGGGATTGCACGAACTGCATGAGGCGAATCGGACATTACGAAGTCCTCCGTCATTCAGCTGGCCATATCCTTCGGCCACGACCCTGACCTAGCGTAGCCTGTCTCTGGAAGCCCGACCACATGAAGCGAACGACTCGGACGTCCTCGTTGAGGACGGTAAGCCGCATTCACGAGAGATCCACAGACCGAGATCGCCGAGAGTAATGCAAGGGACATATCATATTGATATACTCTCCGCAACTGATGAAGAGCAGTCCAAAACAAGCCTCTTCGCCTTGCTCTCCCGAACCTCGATAAGTTGTCGGGCAGCACTTGCAAATCGCCAGTTAACGGCTATCGCTCGACATCCCAGATCAATTACAAGGAACTTCGACTTTACGCTCATTGATGCAACGAAGAGAATTCGCCTACTCTTCGGGCATCGATGGTTTGTGCACTGCAGCAAAATAGAGGGTTAACTTAAAAAATGTCTACACGATCCAAGATTATCTATACATTTACTGACGAAGCGCCTGCACTGGCAACCTACTCGCTGCTCCCCATCATCAAAGCCTTCACCGCCTCCTCCGGCATCACCTTCGAAACTCGTGACATCTCCCTCGCCGCCCGTATCCTCGCAAGCTTCCCCGAATACCTGAGCGACGACCAAAAGGTCTCCGACGCCCTGGCCGAACTGGGTAAACTGGCCACCACCCCGGAAGCCAACATCATCAAGCTGCCGAACATCAGCGCTTCCGTTCCGCAGCTCAAGGCCGCCATCAAAGAACTGCAACAGCAAGGCTTCAAGCTGCCTGACTACCCCGAAGAGCCCAAGAGCGACGCGGAAAAAGACATCAAGGTGCGCTACGACAAGATCAAGGGCAGCGCCGTGAACCCCGTTCTGCGCGAAGGCAACTCCGACCGCCGCGCGCCTCTCTCCGTCAAGAACTACGCTCGCAAGCATCCCCACAAGATGGGCGCCTGGAGCGCAGATTCGAAGACCCACGTCGCCCACATGAGCGCCGGCGACTTCTACGGCACCGAAAAAGCCGCCCTGATCGAAGCCCCCGGCAGCGTTAAAATCGAGCTGATCGCCGCTGACGGTAGCACCAAGGTGCTCAAGGAAAAGACCCCGGTTCTGGCGGGCGAGATCATCGATTGCTCCATTATGAGCAAGAAGGCCCTGAGCAACTTCATCGACGAGCAGATCGAGGACGCCAAGAAACAAGGCGTACTGCTGTCGGCCCACCTGAAAGCGACCATGATGAAGGTCTCCGACCCGATCATGTTCGGCCAAATCGTCGCCGAGTACTACAAGGATGCCCTGGAAAAGCACGCCACCGTCCTGCAGGAAATCGGCTTCAACGTCAACAACGGCATCGGCGATCTGTACGCACGTATCAAGACCCTGCCCGCCGAGAAGCAGGCCGAAATTGAGGCCGACATCCAGGCCGTCTATGCCAAGCGTCCGCCGCTGGCCATGGTGAACTCGGACAAGGGCATCACCAACCTGCACGTGCCGAGCGACGTCATCGTCGACGCCTCCATGCCGGCCATGATCCGCGACTCCGGCAAGATGTGGGGCGCCGATGGCAAGCTGCATGACACCAAAGCGCTGATCCCCGATCGTTGCTACGCCGGCGTGTACCAAGTCGTCATCGATGACTGCAAGAAGCACGGCGCCTTCGACCCGGTGACCATGGGCAGCGTGCCGAACGTCGGCCTGATGGCCCAGCAGGCCGAGGAATACGGCTCGCACGACAAGACCTTCCAGATCCCGGCCAACGGCGTGGTCCGCGTGACCGACGACAAGGGCCAGGTCCTGCTCGAGCAGAACGTCGAAACCGGCGACATCTGGCGCATGTGCCAGGCCAAGGACGCACCGATCCAGGATTGGGTCAAGCTGGCCGTCAACCGTGCCCGCGCCAGCAACACCCCGGCCGTGTTCTGGCTGGATCCGGCTCGTGCACACGATGCCCTGATGATCGAGAAGGTTCAGCAGTACCTGAAGGATCACGACACCAGCGGCCTGGACATCCGCATCATGTCGCCGGAGGAGGCTACCCAGTTCTCCATCGACCGCATCCGCGCCGGCCTGGACACCATCTCGGTCACTGGCAACGTGCTGCGCGACTACCTGACCGACCTGTTCCCGATCATGGAGCTGGGCACCAGCGCCAAGATGCTGTCCATTGTCCCGCTGATGGCTGGCGGCGGCCTGTTCGAGACCGGTGCCGGCGGCTCTGCGCCCAAGCACGTCCAGCAGTTCCTCGAGGAAGGTCACCTGCGCTGGGATTCGCTCGGCGAGTTCTTGGCTTTGGCAGCCTCCCTCGAGCACCTGGGCAACGCCTACAGCAACGCCAAGGCCAAGGTTCTGGCCAAGACGCTGGACCAGGCCAACGGCAAGTTCCTCGATACCAACAAGTCGCCATCGCGCAAAGTAGGCGATATCGACAACCGCGGCAGCCACTTCTATCTGGCGCTCTACTGGGCCCAAGCTCTGGCGGAGCAGACCGAGGACAAGGAGCTCCAGGCTCAGTTCGCCACTCTGGCCAAGACGCTCGCAGACAACGAAGCCAAGATTGTTGCCGAGCTGAATGCTGCTCAGGGCAAGCCCGTGAACATCGGTGGTTACTACCATTCGAATCCGGAACTGACCAGCAACGCCATGCGTCCGAGCGCAACGCTCAACGCAGCCATTGCTTCGCTTGCATAAGCATTCTGGCAGCAGGATAGGCGACAAAACTCGCCTATAGCCTCACAAGAACCCCGGCCACAAGCCGGGGTTCTTTCATCTGGAAGCCGTATAGAATGCGGCCTAAACAATCCCCTCACGCACGCGTGTTACGTTTCCTTCCAGCGCCAGCCTTTCTGCCGGTCGAGTTTGGCGAGCGGTGTAACGCAGTGGTCGGAGGGAAATTCCCTTTGACCTTCCTCGAAGATTTCCCGACTCGGCGCCTGACAAAACCGGGCTGCCCCAAGGCCAGAGTGACACCCCCCCGCCTCCTTCTACACCCTGGTAAAACCGAGTGCGGTACCGGCGACTGTCCGGCTTGCCCCCAGGTGCTTGTGCTATGCCCCTTCTTCGGTACAAACAAAAACGGCGAGGTGATTAGCCTCGCCGTTCATTTTTTCCTATTTTCCATTTGCTCATCATCCTGACGAGCAGCCGCTTATCCTGCGACTTTTCCCTGGCCGCCATCCTTGGTCAGCCTGCATCGTTCCTTCGACGTCTTTGTGAAGCTCACTGTATCCAAGCGTTCGCCTCAAGCACATTGGAGAAACTCTCGATCTCTTGTAGGGCACGGCTTACATCGGGCGTGCCCCAAAATGCTGATCCCACCTAGTGATACCTCCACGGGATCGGCAGATCGATCGGCGCTTGCGTAGAGAGCAAATGAAGCCGCGATGTTGGCCGGTGCCGATCTCTGAACCTGGGTGTTCATCTCGTCCGCATATGCTGCCGTGGCTCCCCCTCTCCCCCACAGCACCGGCGACAAGGATGCTAAAGGTAGGCCAACAGAGGGCGAGCCCCAGAACCAAACATCCAACCAGTGGCGAACATGAAGCTCATGATGTAGCACATCTCGCCCGCAGGAACGGACGACGTTATACGACGGGCACAAGAGCAATAGCGATCCAGCCAGATAAATTGATCAACCCTAGTCCCGAGACGAATACACCCCCGAAGGCCAGTAGCTCGAACTCACCACGCACCCGACACTGACCAGCAACGTCAAGTTCACGAACTTCTATCCATTTGCCGATATCGAGACTATTTTGCCCCGGCCCACGCTCTTCATCATCGGCGAAAACGCCCACTCCCGGGAATTCAGCGAGGAGCCCTACAAGCTCGCGGGCGAGCCCAAGGAGCTGCTGGTGATTCCGGGCGCCGGCCATGTGGATCTCTATGATCGGGTCAATCTGATCCCGTTCGAAAAACTGACGACGTTCCTCCGGAACACTCTGAAGTAACCCGACCATCCGTTTTTGCATGGGTCGTCCCACAGAAAGGCCACGCGATCGGGCGTGGCCTTTTCGCTTGACGCTGATTCGCCAGAATCCTCATCCACCAGCCCCCCAGGACCGAGCTTCGGATTGATGAATTTCCTACATAGGTCCATGCGGCCTGAATGCCTTATTGGTCGGTCCGTGTCCGCTTACATTGGCCACTTCCCCTGCGCCTCGGACCGAGCGCGCGGCACGTTGATGAAGGAGCCTCCCATGGTTGTAAAAGCTTACGGCGCCTATGCCGGCGACCAGCCCCTCGAGCCGCTGGAGATCACCCGCCGCCCCCCGGGGCCGCATGATGTCCAGATCGACATCGCCTATTGCGGCGTCTGCCATTCCGACCTGCACCAGGTGCGCGCCGAGTGGGCCGGCACCCAGTTTCCCTGCGTTCCGGGTCACGAGATCGTCGGCCGCGTGTCGGTCGTCGGTGCGCACGTATCGGGCTTCCGCCCGGGCGACTTGGTGGGCGTCGGCTGCATCGTCGACAGCTGCAAGCACTGCGAGGAATGCGAGACCGGCCTGGAAAACTACTGCGACGGCATGGTCGGCACCTACAACTTCCCGACGCCGGACGAGCCGGGCTGGACGCTGGGCGGCTACTCGCAGCGGATCGTCGTGCACGAGCGTTACGTGCTGCGCATCCGGCACCCCGAAGACCAGCTCGCCGCCGTGGCACCGCTGCTGCGCGCAGGCATCACCACCTACTCACCGCTGCGTCACTGGCAGACCGGCCCGGGCAAGAAGGTCGGCGTCGTCGGCATCGGCGGCCTAGGCCACATGGGCATCAAGCTCGCCCATGCGATGGGCGCGCACGTGGTGGCGTTCACCACCTCCGCGTCCAAGCGCGAGGACGCCAGGGCACTGGGGGCCGCCGAGGTCGTGGTATCGCGCCACCCCGAGGAAATGGCGGCCCATGCGAAGAGCTTCGACCTGATCCTGAATACCGTGGCCGCGCCGCACGACCTCGATGCCTTCCTGGCCCTGTTGAAGCGGGATGGCACCCTGACGCTGGTGGGCACGCCGGCCTCGCCCCACCCGTCTCCCGATGTGTTCAACCTGATCTTCAAGCGCCGCTCGATCGCCGGCTCGATGATCGGCGGCATCCCGGAAACCCAGGAAATGCTCGACTTCTGCGCCGAGCACGGCATCGTCGCGGACATCGAACTGATCAGGGCCGAGCAGATCAACGAGGCCTACGAGCGGATGCTCAAGGGCGACGTCAAGTACCGCTTCGTGATCGACTCCGCCACCCTGGCGGTTTGACCGGGAGAAGGCTCACGAGCATCACCTATGACTTCAAGGGACAGGTAGCGCTGGTCACCGGCGCCGCCTCGGGCATGGGGCTGGCCACCGCTCGCGCTTTTGCCGCCGCCGGGGCCTCGGTCGTGTTGTCCGACGTGAACGAGGCGGCTCTGCAACAGGCGACGACTTCCCTCAAGGACGCCGGCGGCGATGTCATCGGCATGGTCTGCGACGTTGCCGATGAGGCACAAGTAGAGGCGCTGGTCGGCCAGGCCGTATCGACCTTCGGCCGGCTGGACGCGGCCTTCAACAATGCCGGCATCCAGGTTCCCGCCAGCGAGATCGCCGACCAGCCGCTGGCGGATTTCGACCGCGTCACCGCCGTCAACCTGCGCGGCGTCTGGGCCTGCATGAAGCACGAACTGGTGCAGATGCGGCGTCAGGGCAATGGGACGATCGTCAACTGCTCGTCGATTGGCGGACTGGTCGGCCGCGGACTGCTGGCCGCCTACCATGGCTCCAAGCACGGCGTGATCGGACTGACCCGCAGCGCCGCCCTCGAATACGCCGCGCGCGGCATCCGCGTGAACGCCGTGTGCCCCGGCACGATCGATACGCCCATGGTGTCGAACATGCTGGACAGAGGCATGCTGGCCATGGATGACCTGCTGCGCGAGCTGCCGATGGCGCGCCTGGGACGCCCCGAAGAAATCGCCGACGCGGTGCTGTGGCTGTGCAGCCCCGGTTCCACCTTCGTCACCGGCCAGGCCCTGGCCGTCGACGGCGGCTTCACCGCGTACTGAGGCCCTCGTAGCCGCCTTCGCCCCCAGCAGGTGCCGTCAGCCGCCGGGGGTATCCGGTGGGTGCAATTCCGCCGTCCCTGCCTGGAATGAATCGATGCCTCGGGAACACTACAGCGATCTGCTCGCGTTGATGGCCGTTGCCGAGGAGCGCAGTTTCATCCGCGCAGCCACCCGACTCGGCATCTCCCAGTCGATGCTCAGCCATACGATCCGTGGGCTGGAAGCACGGCTCGGGGTGCGGCTGCTGACGCGGACCACGCGTAGCGTGTCGGTCACGGAGGCCGGCGAACGGCTGTTGCGCGTGGTCGCCCCGCGGTTCAAGGACATCGAGTCGGAGCTGCAGCATGTCACCGAGCTGAGCGAAACGCCCGCCGGCACGCTCCGCATCACCGCCACCGAGCACGCCATCGATACGCTGCTGTGGCCGAAGCCCGCCGAGATCCTGAGCGCCTACCTACCCGAAGCTGAAGGTGGAGCTGAGTTCCGACTACGCCCTCACCGATATCGTCCAGGGCAGGTACGACTTCGGCGTTCGCCTGGGCGACGGGCTGACCAGGGACAGCTCGGTCGTGCGCATCGCACCCGACCTGCAATTCGCCATCGTCGGCGCGCCGTCGTATTTCGCCGAGCGCGCGATGCCTGCCAGCCCCCAGGACCTGACGAACCACGAGTGCATCAATCTCAGGCTGCCGACGCGGGGCAACCTGTACGCCTGGGAGCTCAAGAAAGGCCAGAGCGAGCTGAATGTGCGGGTGGAAGGCCGCGTGGTGTTCAGCGGTATCTACCAGATCGTGAACGCGGCCTTGTCGGGCTGTGAACTGGCCTACGTTCCCGAAGACCTGGCTCGCCCGCATCTCGAATAGGGACGCCTGCTGCCGGTGATGAAGAGCTGGTGGCGCACGTTTCCCGGCTATCACCTCTACTACTCCAACCAGCGCGAAACCTCGCGGGCCACGCAGGTCCTGATCGAGGCGCTGCGCTACGGGGAATAGCCTGCCCGCACCCCGCCGGATTGATTACTTCGGCTCATGGCTCTATTCAACCTGCGGTGTTCTTCGAGCAACCCGGCCTCTCTATCATCAAACTCCAACAACGGCGGCAAGCGAACGATCCCGCTCGCGACATCCTGCACGCCCGGCCGCACTTTCACCTGACCTCGACCACGTTGCGCCCCTCCTCCGCGAGGCGGATGGGCATGACCCTGCTGATTCTGCTGTCGCTGGTGATGATCGCCCTGGCGCCCGATTTTTCCCTGCTGATGACGGCCCGCGCCCTGCTGGGACTGGCGATCGGCGGTTTCTGGTCGCTGGCCACGGCGACCGTCATCCGGCTGGTGCCCGCCGAGCACGTGCCGAAGGTGCTTGGCAGCATCTACATGGGCAATGCCATCGCCACGGCGTTCGCGCACCGATCGGGGCCTACGTGGGAGAACTGTTCGGCTGGAGGGTCGTGTTCGGCGGCCTCGCGCCGCTGGTGATCGTCAATCTGCTCTGGCAGGCCAGGAGCCTGCCCTCGATGCCGCCGCGGGCGGCCATCCCTCTCCCAGCCAGCCGGATGACCTCATGCAGCACAACTGCATCAACCTGCGCCTGCCCACCTACGGAGGACTCTGGGCCTGGGAGTTCGAAAAGGACGGACGGCAGGTGAACATCCGCGTGAACGGCCAGCTCACCTACAACAGCATCTACGACTGCCTTGATGCCGCGATGGCGGGCCTCGGCGTGGCCTACGTGCCGGAAGACATCGCCCAGCCCTACATCCGCACCGGCCACCTGGTGTCGGTGCTGGAAGACTGGTGCCCTTACTGGTCGGGATACCATCTCTACTACCCCAGCCGGTGGCAACCGTCAGGAGCCATGTCCCTGCTGATTGCGGCCCTGCGTTACGAACCGTAGGCCAGGATCAGGCTCGCGCGCAGGTTACGCAGCCGCCGCCCCTACCCGATTAATCGATGGGACACATAGGTCCATGCAGTTTTCCCCTCTATCGGGGCTGGCATTTCGTCTGGACTAATATCCGGAGACTGCAACCGCGCCCCCTCCCGGCGAGTCAAGAACACTGCGATGCCTGGCGCGCACCAATCCATCCGAGGAGAAGATCTATGGAGCTGACGATCAATGGGAAGAAGCGCCAGGTGGATGTGGCCCCCGATACGCCGCTGCTCTGGGTCATCCGCGAGGAGTTGGGCCTGACCGGCACCAAGTACGGCTGCGGGGTCGCCCAGTGCAGGGCCTGCACCGTGCTGGCGGATGGGCGCCCCATCCGCTCCTGCGTCATGCCGGTGAGCGGCGTGGCTAACCAGGCCATCACCACTATCGAGGCCATCGAAGAAGATCCGGTGGGCAAGCGCGTGGTCGAGGCCTGGGTCGAGCACCAGGTACCGCAGTGCGGGTACTGCCAGTCGGGCCAGGTGCTGACCGCGACCGCCCTGCTGAAACAGAACGCCAGGCCCGGCGAGGCGGAAATCGCCGCGGCCATGGTGAACCTCTGCCGCTGTGGCACCTACAACGCGATTGCCGATGCCATGCGGCAACTGGCCAAAGGCTGAGGAGATGATGCCGATGAACATGCCTCAGCTTCCTGCGCCCCTGCCCGCGGACGGACAGCCCCTCAATCTCTCCCGGCGCCGGTTCCTGGGGGCCTCCCTGGGCGCCCTGGTCCTGGGCGTCCTGCTGCCCGGCAAGGTCGTGAGAGCCGCTCAGAGCGCGGCGTCCGAAATCAAGCCGGGAACCCGTATTCCGGCCTTCCTGGAAATCCGCCCGGACGGCACGGCCCTGCTGCGCAGCCCCTTCGTCGAAGGCGGCCAGGGCATCGACACCGCCTTCGCGCAGATCGTCGGCGAGGAACTCGATATCGCCCCGGAGCGCTTTTCCGTCGAATGCGCGCCGCCGGGGGCCGACTACCTGCTGGTCAATGGCGCCCGCTTCACGGGCGGCAGCTTCTCGGTGCGATCCAGTTACGAGGTGATGCGCCGCCTGGGGGCCTGCGCACGCCACATGCTGCTGCAGGCCGCCGCCGCCAGGCTGGACGTGCCGCCGGGCAGCCTCACCACGCAACCCGGCATCGTGGTGCACGAGGCCTCCGGCCGTACCCTCGGTTACGGCGAGCTGGCCGCCCTCGCCGCCGAGCTGTCGCCCCCCGAGCAGGTGCCCCTGCGCGCCAGGAAGGACTTCCGCTGGATCGGCAAATCGGTACCGCGCCTCGACGCCCGCGACAAATCCACCGGCAAGGTGACCTACAACATCGACCTGGAGGTCGACGGCATGCTCCTGGCGGCGGTGCAGCATGCACCGCGCATGGGCGGCGAGCCCGGGGCCATCGCCAACGAGGCGGAGGTTAAGGCGATGCCGGGCGTGCACTCGATCCATCGCCTGCCCGGCGCCGTCGCGGTGGTCGCCCAGCGTTGGTGGCAGGCCCGGCGCGCCGTGGAGTCGCTCGAGGTCGGCTGGAAGGAAGCCGCGCCGGGAACCGTGCACGCCATGCCCGCCGATTTTTCCTCCGCCGGCATGCGCGCCGCGCTGGCCGCCGCTCCCGGCCCGGGCATCGCTGCCGAGGAGATCGGCGATGCCGCCAAGGCGCTGGAGCAGGCCAGCCGTGTGATCGAAGCGACCTACGACGCGCCCTATCTGGCCCACGGCCAGTTGGAGCCGCCTTCGGCACTGGCCCGCTGGAACGCGGACGGCACCCTCGAGCTTTGGCTACCCAACCAGGCTCCGGAGCTATTCCAGCAGGCCGCCGCCAAGGTCGCGGGCATCGCCCCCGACAAGGTCATCCTCCACTCCTCGCCGCTGGGCGGCTTCTTCGGCCGGCACTTCCTCTACGGCACGGCGAACCCTTTTCCCCAGGCCATCCAGCTGGCCAAGGCCGTCGGACGTCCGGTGAAACTGATCTGGAGCCGCGAAGAGGAATTCCTGCGCGATGCGCTGCGGCCGATGGGTCTGGCGCGCTTCCGTGCCGGAATCGACGAGAGCGGCCTGCCGCAAGCGCTGTACGCCGAGGCCGTCGGCGAGAGTCCCACCGAGCGCTGGTTCGGCCGCCAGCCGGACAAGGCCAACGACGCGGCGGTCGAAGGCATCGCCAAGAAGCCTTACGCCATTCCCAATCGACGGGTCGCCCAGGTCTACCTGGAACACCCGCCCACCATTGGCTTCTGGCGTTCGGTCGGGCATTCGATGAACGATTTCTTCTACGAGTCCTTCTTCGATGAAGTGGCCGATGCCGGCCAGCAGGACCCGTACGAGCTGCGCCTGCGTCTGTTGGCGGACAAACCGCGGCACAAGGCGCTGCTGCAGGCGGTCGCCGAGCTTTCGGGCGGCTGGAGACGGGGCCCCTTCACCGCCGGCGACGGCAGCCAGCGCGCCCGGGGCGTGGCCATGGCGTCGCCGTTCGGCAGCGAGGTCGCCACCATCGCCGAGGTGTCCCTCGAGGGCGGCTCGGTGCAGGTCCACGATGTCTGGGTGGCCTTCGACCCCGGCAGCATCGTCAACCCCGCCATCGTCGAGGCCCAGGTGAAATCCGCCGTGGCGCTGGGGCTTTCGTCCACTCTGCTGGAGGAGGTCGTGTACGAGAACGGCATGCCCCGCGGGCGCAACTTCGGCGCCTACGCCACCCTGCCGCCCGGCCGGATGCCCCGCGTTCATGTACGCATCGTCGAGAGCGGCGCCCCCATGGGCGGCGTCGGCGAGCCCGGACTGCCGGGCGTGCCGCCGGCCGTGATCAACGCGGTCGCGGCGCTCACCGGGCAGCGCGTGCGCAGCCTTCCCCTGTCCAGGACCCGCTTCGCTGGCGCGTGATGCGCCGGCCCGGCCTCGTCCCATCCCCCGCTACCCGTAAGGAAACCGCCGATCATGAAGCGCTCCCTCCAAGCCACCTTGCTTCTCGCCCAGCTCAGCACCGACGCCGGCGTCGGCGCCGCGCTCGCCGACAGCATCGAGGTGACACCCAATGGCGACCAGGCCAGCATGGCGGGCCCGGTCAACTACTTCACCGGCGCCGTCGTGGTCGACATGCTGTTCAGCCCCACGGAATACAGCCAGGCCAGCGGCGGTCACGTCACCTTCGCGCCGGGCGCCCGCACGGCCTGGCATACCCATCCCCGCGGTCAGACATTGATCGTCACCTCCGGCAAGGGCTGGGTGCAGGAATGGGGCAAGGAGAGGCGAGCGATCGAACCGGGCGATGTGGTGCGGATCGCCCCTGGCGTCAAGCATTGGCACGGCGCGACCGCCAGCAACGGTATGCGCCACATCGCCCTCCAGGAGGCCGTCGATGGCAAGAATGTCGAATGGCAGGAACAGGTCAGCGACGAACAGTACGCGAAATGATGATCCTCATGAGGGGCGCCTGATGATCCGCTTCGCCCTTCGCTCGGTGGCAGCCATGCTGCTGCCCGCCCATGTCGGCGCGGCATCGTGGCGACACGGCCAGCCGCAATGTCATCTGCCGGGCGTCTCGGTCAGCGCTCGAGCCTGCGGATGGTAGCCTCGCACGATCCAAGACGACGCAAGAGTTCGCTGCCCGAATCGAGCGTGTCCAGCCTCACCAGGTCGCTGGAGTAGCGAAAGTCCTTGTGGAAGATGGCGCGGTTTCCCCACGGGGCATAGTAGGCCAGATCGCCAACCTTTGAGGTGATACCGGCGGGCGCGCCGCTGGTCGATGCAGGCTTCGGCAGATCGCTGATCTTCTCCGTGGCGGCATAGTCTTCGAGCGGCAGCAAAGAGGCAAAGTCCCCGGCCGCCTCGCTATCCTCCAGTGTCCCGGAGACCACAGCACCCTCTATCTCGATGCTTATCCGCATGGCGCTCTCCAGGCGAGTTACTGGAAATTGAGTGGAGGATCGGCCCGCGCTATCGCCCGCCCCCGCATTGGCCGCAGCAATCTCCATCATCCGCGGCTTCGACCAGGGCTTCGCCATGGCTCACGGGAGCGCCGCTGCGCCTCAAGGAAGAGTCTGCGTATAATTGCCAGTTTTAACGAATACTCGGGTGGTTCTATGGACTGGCACGCACACGTTACCGTCGCCACTGTCATCGAAGCCGAAGGTCGCTTTCTACTGGTGGAAGAGCTCAAGGGCGGGCGCGTGGTGATCAACCAGCCGGCCGGCCATCTCGAGCCGAACGAGAGCCTCATCGAGGCCGCGCAACGGGAAACCCTCGAGGAAACCGGCTGGACGATCGAAATCCAGGGCATCGTGGGCGTGGGCCTCTACACTGCCCCCAGCAACGGCATCACCTACTACCGTACGACGTTCTACGGCAAGCCCGTGGCCCACGACCCGGCGCGCGCGCTCGACGAGGGGATCGTCCGTGCTACCTGGCTCACGGAGGAAGAAGTCCGCGCGGAATCGGAGCGGCTTCGCAGCCCTATAGTGATGAAGGCGATCGAACAATACCTGGCCGGGCATCGTTACCCGCTATCGATGATTTTTTGAGATAGGAAGGGGTTTCTCTCTTGAACGGAAAACGCGTCATTGTCGGCATGTCGGGCGGCGTCGACTCCTCCGTATCCGCCCTGCTACTCCTGCAACAGGGGTATCAGGTGGAAGGTCTTTTCATGAAGAACTGGGAAGAGGACGACGGTACCGAATACTGCACGGCCAAGGAGGACCTGGCAGACGCCCAGGCAGTCTGCGACCGGCTCGGCATCAAGCTACACACTGCCAATTTTGCCGCCGAATACTGGGATAACGTGTTCGAGCACTTCCTCGCCGAGTACAAGGCCGGCCGCACGCCGAACCCGGACATCCTCTGCAACCGGGAAATCAAGTTCAAGGCTTTCCTCGACTACGCCCTGCTGCTCGGAGCCGACCTGATCGCCACCGGCCACTACGTCCGCCGCCGCGACCGCGACGGCCGTACCGAGCTGCTCAAGGGGCTCGATCCGAACAAGGATCAGAGCTATTTCCTGCATGCCGTGGGGGGCGAGCAGATCGCCAAGACGCTTTTCCCGGTCGGAGAGCTGGAGAAGCCCGCGGTACGCGCCATCGCCGAACAGCACGGACTGGCCACAGCGAAGAAGAAGGATTCCACGGGTATCTGCTTTATCGGCGAGCGCCGCTTCAGCGACTTCCTCAAGCAATACCTGCCGGCTCAACCGGGCCCCATCGAAACCACCGACGGCGAGGTGATCGGCCAGCACCACGGGCTGATGTACCACACCATCGGTCAGCGGCAGGGCCTGGGCATCGGGGGCATGAAGGATGCCAGCGACGAGCCCTGGTACGTGCTGGCCAAGGACCTCGCGCGCAACGTGCTGATCGTCGGCCAGGGCAACGAGCACCCGTGGCTATTTTCCCGGGCCCTGGAAGCCTCGGAGATCTTCTGGGTCAATCCAATCGATACCGCTGCCCCGCTATGCCTGACCGCCAAGGTCCGCTATCGCCAGAGCGACCAGGCTTGCACGCTGGAGCGGAGCGCAAACGGCTACCGCATAACCTTCGACGAGCCCCAGCGAGCGGTAACGCCCGGACAGTCCGTGGTCCTCTACGACGGTGAAGTCTGCCTCGGAGGGGGAGTCATCGAGAACACCACGCCCTGGGATACGGAGATCAAGCGCCCATGACGCCGCGACAGGAGCAACTGGTCGCCTTGGGCGGCATCTTCGAGGCCGCCTATCTGGTCGACAAGATCGCCAAGACCGGCCAGGCCAGCGAGGCGGATCTTGGCTGCATGCTCGGTAGCCTGCTGGTTCGCGATCCGAAGGACACTCTGGAGGTCTACGGCGGCGACGATCTCAACCTGCGTGACGGCTACCGCGCCCTGGCCAGCGCCCTCGAGCGCAATACGGCGAGCCTCCAGCGCGAGCCGCTGCGCTACGCGGTGGCGCTCGTTGCCCTCGAGCGCCAGCTCGACAAGCGCGGCGACATGCTCCAGCTCATCGCCAACCGGCTTGGCCAGATCCAGCAACAGGTCCAGCATTTCGGCCTGGTGCACGACAACGTGATCGCCGCTTTCGGCGGCCTCTACGAAGACACCCTCAGCACCTTTCGCCATCGCATTCAGGTGCATGGCGATATGCGATACCTGCAGCAGTCCGGCAATGCCGCGAAGATTCGCGCCTTGCTCCTGGCCGGCATCCGCTCCGCACGCTTGTGGCGCCAGCTCGGTGGGTACCGCTGGCAGATGGTGTTCAGTCGTCGCAAGCTGCTGGACGAGCTCTATCCCCTGCTGCGCCGGAGCTGATCGAAAAAGCGGTGCCCGAACAGCCGAGCTAGACTTTAGCTCGGCGGGCCCGCCTGCTTTCGTGTATCATTTGCGCCCTTTTTGTTGCCCGACTGTCTGAGACATTCTCCCATGCAGCTCTCCTCGCTCACCGCGGTTTCCCCCGTCGATGGCCGCTATGCCGGCAGAACCAGCATCCTGCGCCCGATTTTCAGTGAATTCGGCCTGATCCGCTTCCGCGTGCAAGTGGAAGTCCGCTGGCTGCAGCGCCTGGCCAACCATGCCGGCATCCCGGAGGTCGCGCCCTTCTCTGCCGAAGCCAATGCCTTGCTGGATCAGTTGGCCGAGAACTTCCAGCTGGAGCATGCCGAGCGCGTCAAGGAGTTCGAGCGCACCACCAACCACGACGTCAAGGCAGTGGAGTATCTGCTCAAGGAACAGGCCAGGAAGCTTCCCGAGCTGGCCAAGGTCAACGAGTTCATCCATTTCGCCTGCACCAGCGAGGACATCAACAACCTGTCCCATGCCCTGATGCTGCGCGAAGGCCGCGACAACGTGCTGCTGCCCCTGATGCGCCGCGTCGCCGAGTCCATCCGCGAGCTGGCGGTCAAGTTCGCCGATGTCCCCATGCTGTCGCGCACCCATGGCCAGCCCGCCTCGCCGACCACGCTCGGCAAGGAATTGGCCAACGTGGTCTATCGCCTCGAGCGGCAGATCGCCCAGGTCGCGGCCGTACCGTTGCTGGGCAAGATCAATGGTGCGGTGGGCAACTACAACGCTCACCTCTCGGCTTATCCGGAAGTAGACTGGGAAGCCAACGCGCGCGAATTCATCGAGGGCGACCTGGGCCTGACCTGGAACCCCTACACGACCCAGATCGAACCGCACGACTACATTGCCGAGCTGTTCGACGCCATCGCCCGCTTCAACACCATTCTCATCGACTTCGACCGCGACGTCTGGGGCTACATTTCCCTCGGCTACTTCAAGCAGAAGACCGTGGCCGGCGAGATCGGCTCCTCGACCATGCCCCACAAGGTCAATCCGATCGACTTCGAGAACTCCGAAGGCAACTTGGGCATCGCCAATGCCCTGTTCCAGCACCTGGCCAGCAAGCTGCCGATCTCCCGCTGGCAGCGCGACCTGACCGACTCCACGGTGCTGCGCAATCTCGGCGTCGGCTTCGCCCATAGTGTGATTGCCTACGAGGCCAGCCTCAAAGGCATCAGCAAGCTGGAGCTGAATGCCCAACGTCTGGCCGAAGATCTGGATGCCTGCTGGGAAGTCCTGGCCGAGCCGATCCAGACGGTCATGCGTCGCTACGGCATCGAGAACCCCTACGAGAAGCTCAAGGAGTTGACTCGCGGCAAGGGCATCAGCCCCGAAGCCCTTAAAGTGTTCATCGACACCTTGGAGATTCCCGCTGCCGCCAAGGCCGAGCTGCACAAGCTGACGCCGGCCACCTATGTCGGCAACGCTGCCGCCCAGGCCAAGCGCCTCTGACCGCAGCCATCCCTCCTCGCGCCCGGCTGTGCCGGGCGTTTTTATTTTCGGCTCTCGTGAAAGAGCAAGGTATTAGCCATGACTTCTGATATTCCACTTCAAGTTCTGGGCGGCATCAGCGCACGTGAGTTCCTGCGCGATTACTGGCAGAAGAGGCCCCTGCTCATCCGCCAGGCCATCTCCGGCTTCGTGAGCCCCATCTCCCCCGACGAACTGGCGGGCCTGTCGCTGGAAGAGGAAGTCGAATCGCGACTGGTGATCGAACATGGCGAGCAGCCGTGGGAGCTGCGCCGCGGCCCGTTCACCGATGAAACCTATCAGAACCTGCCGGAGCGCGACTGGACCCTGCTGGTGCAGGCGGTCGACCAATTCGTCCCGGAAGTGGCCGAACTGCTGGAGCATTTCCGCTTCCTGCCGAGCTGGCGGATCGACGATGTGATGATCAGTTATGCCGCTCCCGGGGGCGGTGTCGGCCCGCATTTCGACAATTACGATGTTTTCCTGCTCCAGGGCTACGGCAAGCGTCGCTGGCGCATCGGCCAGATGTGCAACAGCGCAAGCCCGCTCATGAAGCACCCGGACCTGCGCATCTTGGCGGACTTCCAAGACAGCGATGACTGGGTGCTGGAGCCGGGCGACATGCTCTACCTGCCACCGCGCCTGGCACACCTGGGCACCGCAGTGGACGAATGCATGACCTACTCGGTTGGCTTCCGGGCTCCCAGCGCCGCCGAGGTACTGACCCATTTCACCGACTTCCTCGCCCAATTCCTGCCTGACGAAGAACGCTACGGCGATGCCGATATCAGCCCCTGCGACGATCCCAGCCAAATTCAGCGCGATGCCCTGGAGCGCCTGAAAGCACTGATCCAGGAGCACATGGGCGACGAGCGCTTGCTGCTGACCTGGTTCGGACAGTTCATGACGGAGCCTCGCTATCCGGAACTGGTGGCAGGAACGGAGATACCCGAAGAGGAACTGCTGGCCGGCCTCCAGGAGGGCGCCATACTGATTCGCAACCCCAGCGCACGATTGGCCTGGTCCGAAATGGATGGGGATCTGGTACTGTTCGCCAGCGGTCAGAGCAGACTGCTGCCGGGCAAGCTGCGCGAGCTGCTCAAGCTGGTCTGCTCCGCCGAGGCCTTGCACTTCGCCAACCTGGAAGGCTGGCTGGCCGATGAAGACGGATGCCAGCTCATATGGCAATTGGTACAACAGGGAAGTTTGGAGTTCGCCGATGAATGAGATCTACGTCCGGATCGCCGACTGGCAGAAGGACAACACCGATATACGCCGCATACGCGAAAGCGTATTCGTCGTCGAGCAGGCAGTCCCCATAGAACTGGAATGGGATGCGGAGGACGAGGAAGCGGTCCACTTCCTCGCCTTCGAGAAGGATTTTGCCGTGGGCACGGCACGCCTGCTGCGGGACGGGCACATCGGTCGAGTTGCAGTCCTCAAGGACTGGCGAGGACTGAAGGCCGGCGACGCCCTGCTGCGCACGGCCATTGCCGAGGCCGAGCGCCGTGGACTCAGAAGGCAGATGCTGAGTGCTCAGGTGTATGCCACACGCTTCTATGAACGCCACGGCTTTGCCGTCATCAGCGAGGAATATATCGACGCGGGAATCCCCCATATGGATATGCTGCGCCTGAGCGCTTGATGACGAGAACACCGGCGATCGGAGAACGATGAGCGTAACGCCTTCGCATTTCGGCCGCCGGTATCTTTACCTGCAATCCCCTATCCCTTATTCCTTGCCGCCAAGGAGCCCAGGTCGAACCGTTCTGCGCTCGCTCCTGCCGTTTCACGCTACCCAATCGTCAACCGCCTTGCCTCAATTCCCCAAGGTCTTGGAGTTTGTTCCCATGACGTTAAGAGCACTTCTCATCGTGCTGCTGTCGGTGTTCGCTACCCCGTTGTTTGCTGCGACCGAAATCATCCCGCTGAACTACCGCATGGCGGAAGAAATGCTACCCATGGTGCAATCGATTCTGGGCAATGATGGCAAGGTCAGCGCCTATGGCAATCAGCTGATCGTCAATGCTCCGCAAGGGAGAATCAGCGAATTGCGCCGGGTGCTGGGCGAGCTGGATAGCCCTCCCCGCAGGCTGTTGATCAGTATCGCCACCAACAAGGCGGCGCGTGTCGATGAGAGCGGATACGCCGTGGATGGCACGCTCAGTGCCGGCGGAGTGGCAGTCAGCAGCGGCCGAGGTGAAATGCACGGCCAGGACAGCGTACGTATCCTGCGCAGTAGTACGCGTGATCGGGACGGCGACACACAGCAGATCCAGGCGACCGAAGGCTATCCGGCCCTGATCCAGCTGGGACAGAGCGTGCCCCTGGAGATCGCGACCGGTTTCGGGCCCTACGGGCGGATGTACCGTGAAACGGAATATCGCGACGTGACGCGTGGCGTTTACGTCACGGCCCGGGTTTCCGGCGACGTGGTGCATGTCACCCTGAGCAGCAGGCGAGCGCAAATGAACGCCACCTCCTCCGACGTGATCGACACCCAGAGCTTGGATACCCATGTCACCGGACACCTGGGCGAATGGATCGATATCGGCGGCTCCACCGAGGGGACACGAACCGAGGAAAGCGGCGTGCTTCGGCAACGCGTCGATACCAGCCAGGGAGAACTCTCCATGCGCCTGAAAGTCGACATTGTTGAGTGACAGGCTAGGGAATTGGCACCGATGAACGGTATTAGACTTTCTTGTAGTGATCATAAATTTTCACTACAAATCCATTGACGTCGCGTTTGGAAATTAGCATCATGGCCTCGCTCCCGCTAACCAGAGGCCCTAAATCGGCCTCCGGATCAGGCTCCCGCCACCTAGCGAGCTGATCCGTGTCTTTGCCACCCAGAAGGTAGCGTGACGAGGTTGCGACTGGAATGAGTCCCTCCGGGGACGGGGAAGTGATCTACGTATCAGCCGCATGACAGTTGCAGTCCGCTGAATCGCCCACCGGCCTCGAGTTGGCAGGTGTCGGCTTGGCTCAGCCAGGCTACAGCCCCTCTGTCTCTGCGAAGATCCTTACCCTGCTCCGGCGTAATTCTTCCAGCCGATATTTCGACGCCCTGCCGCGTGTTGTCCGCATCGATCAGCGTTAGCACGTAGCCCCAAGGCGGGAAAGTCGGTTGCTCAACCCACATTCAATTTTGAAGGATTGACCATGTCCGCTTATCAAAACGACATCAAGGCCATTGCCGCCCTGAAAGAACAATTTGGCAGCAGCTGGAGCGCGATCAACCCTGAGTCCGTCGCTCGTATGCGCGCCCAGAACCGCTTCAAGACCGGCCTGGAAATCGCTCAGTACACCGCTGACATCATGCGCAAGGACATGGCCGAGTACGATGCCGACTCGTCCGTCTACACCCAGTCGCTGGGTTGCTGGCACGGCTTCATCGGTCAGCAGAAGCTGATCTCCATCAAGAAGCACCTGAAAACCACCAACAAGCGTTACCTGTACCTGTCCGGCTGGATGGTTGCTGCCCTGCGCTCCGACTTCGGCCCGCTGCCGGACCAGTCGATGCACGAGAAGACTGCAGTCTCCGACCTGATCGAAGAGCTGTACACCTTCCTGCGCCAGGCTGACAGCCGCGAACTGGACCTGCTGTTCACCGCCCTGGACGCCGCCCGCGAAGCCGGCGACACTGCCAAGGCCGCTGAAATCCAGTCGCAGATCGACAACTACGAAACCCACATCGTCCCGATCATCGCCGACATCGACGCCGGCTTCGGTAACCCGGAAGCCACCTACCTGCTGGCCAAGCGCATGATCGAAGCCGGTGCTTGCTGCATCCAGATCGAGAACCAGGTTTCCGACGAGAAGCAGTGCGGCCACCAGGATGGCAAGGTCACCGTTCCGCACGTTGACTTCCTCGCCAAGATCGCTGCCGTTCGCTACGCCTTCCTCGAACTGGGCATCGACAACGGCATCATCGTTGCTCGTACCGACTCCCTGGGCGCCGGCCTGACCAAGCAGATCGCCGTGACCAAAGAGCCGGGCGACCTGGGCGACCTGTACAACTCCTTCCTGGATTGCGACGAAATCTCCGAAGCCGAACTGGGCAACGGCGACGTCGTGATCAAGCGCGAAGGCAAGCTGCTGCGTCCGAAGCGTCTGCCGTCCAACCTGTTCCAGTTCCGCAAGGGCACCGGCGAAGATCGTTGCGTCCTGGACTGCATCACCTCCCTGCAGAACGGCGCCGACCTGCTGTGGATCGAAACCGAGAAGCCGCACGTTGGCCAGATCAAGGGCATGGTTGACCGCATCCGCGAAGTCATCCCGAACGCCAAGCTGGTGTACAACAACAGCCCGTCCTTCAACTGGACCCTGAACTTCCGTCAGCAAGTGTTCGATGCCATGGTCGCCGAAGGCAAAGACGTGTCCGCCTACGACCGCGCCAAGCTGATGAGCGTCGACTACGACGAAACCGAACTGGCTGCCCGTGCCGACGAGATGATCCGCACCTTCCAGCGCGACGGTTCCGCTCATGCTGGCATCTTCCACCACCTGATCACCCTGCCGACCTACCACACTGCGGCCCTGTCCACCGACAACCTGGCCAAGGGCTACTTCGCCGACCAGGGCATGCTGGCCTACGTGAAGGGCGTGCAGCGTCAGGAAATTCGTCAGGGCATCGCCTGCGTCAAGCACCAGAACATGGCTGGCTCCGACATCGGCGACAACCATAAAGAGTACTTCGCTGGCGAAGCTGCTCTGAAGGCTAGCGGTAAAGACAACACCATGAACCAGTTCCACTAAAAGGACGGTTCACTCGACCCAAATAAAAACAATAAATGGGCCGATGAAGCGAACCCCGGCAGAAATGCCGGGGTTTTTGCTTTTTATGGGAATCCGGCAGGTCATTATCCTGTCGTACAAACGGGCTAGGGTCATGGCTCCGTTGAGAACCCATGCATGGAGCTATATTGTGGCAAACCAGAAAGATTCGACTCTTTTCGGCAATGGCGATGAGCTTCCCAGCAACAGCTCGAACAATCCGCATATCAACGAACTGATAGAGGGCATTGGTCGGCGCCAGGTGATCACCGGAGGAGCGGCGCTGGGTATTCTGGCTTTTTTAGGAGTTTCCCTACTACCGCGCACTACTGAAGCCAGCCAAGCGGCAGGACTGGCCAGGCGCCAAGAGAGACTGCTGTTCAACGCAGTACCGGTCACCCGCGCCGATACGGTTACGGTTCCCGAAGGATTCAAGGCGAGCGCTTTCATACCTTGGGGTACCCCGATTACCGGCACCTACCCGACCTTCCTCGACGACGCCAGCAACACTGCCCGGGACCAGGGCGAGCAAACCGGCATGCATCACGATGGCATGCACTTCTTCCCCATCGATGCCCAGAATGGCAAGGGCCGTGACAGTAGTCATGGCTTGCTGGTCGTTAACCATGAATACATAGACGCCCCGCTGCTCCACAAGAACGGCCCTACCGTAGTCAACGGCAAACGAGTGAATGCAGATGAAGTACGCAAGGAGATCAACGCTCACGGCGTCTCGATAGTGGAAATTCGTCGCACAATTAACGGTCAGTGGGAAGTCGTTCCTTCTGCACGTAATCGCCGCATTACGGCAGCCACCCCCATGCAGATACACGGCCCCGCTCGCGGCCACAAACTCATGGTCACTCGTCACAGCCCCGATGGAACATCAGCCCGCGGGACCCATAACAACTGCTCGAACGGTTTCACCCCCTGGGGCACCTACCTGACCTGCGAAGAAAACTGGGCCGGGTATTTCGCCACCAAAGATACCGAACTACCTCGCGAATTGAGCAGGTATGGAGTGAGTAGCACCAGCCGTTATGGCTGGGAGAGCCTCGCAGGCGACGAGTTCGAGCGCTTCGATGCCACTCGCAAAAGCGACATTGCCGGTGGCGATTACCGCGATGAGCCCAATACGTTCGGCTGGATCGTCGAGATTGACCCGTTCAATCCGGACTCCACACCGATCAAGCGTACTGCCCTTGGCCGATTCGCTCACGAAGGCGTGATCTTTGCCCCGACTAGATCTGGCAAGCCCGTAGTTTGCTACTCGGGCGACGACTCTCGGAACGAATACATCTACAAATATGTGAGTAGGGATAAATATCGCCCCGGTAGTCGCAACACTGACAGTCTGCTGGACGAGGGCACCCTGTATGCCGCTCGCTTCAACGCCGACGGAAGCGGTGAATGGTTGGCGCTGGACATCACCGATCCAGCCTTCCGCTCAGCCTGCGACACCGCGGGCGTCAGCTTCGCCGACCAGGGAGAGGTGCTGATAAACACGCGCCTGGCGGCCGATGTGGTTGGCGCCACCAAAATGGACCGGCCGGAGTGGGGAGCAGTGCATCCGGACACAGGCGATGTCTATTTCACTCTCACCAACAATACATCCCGCAAGGAGCCGGACGCAGCCAACCCCCGCCAGAACAACGCCTACGGGCATATCATTCGCTGGCGCGAAGAAAGTCGCGATTATGCCGGCCGGCGATTCAAATGGAGCCTGTTCCTCCTCGCCGGCCCGCAAAGCGACAGCCAAGGCCCAAGTGGTCAGCCGCTGACAGCGGACAACATCCTCGCCAGCCCGGATGGCCTATGGTTCGACAACGAAGGGCATTTATGGATACAGACCGACATGAGCGGCAGCCAACAAACCGATGGCCCCTTCGGCAATAACCAGATGCTGGTCGCAGACCTGAAGAGCGGCGAGATGAAGCGCTTTCTGGTAGGCCCGGTCGGCTGCGAGGTTACAGGGATCACCGCCACACCGGACTTCCGCACGTTATTTGTCAATATTCAGCATCCAGGCGAAGGCTCCACCCCGGACAACCTGCTCAGCACCTGGCCTGACGGCTCGGGCAAACGCCCGCGAGCTGCTACAGTCATTATCACTCGCGAGGATGGGCGAAACATCCTATAGCCCTAAAGCACTTTCAGAGCAAGAGATCGGCCAAGACCGATCTCTCCAGCCGCCAAAAGGATCGGACAAATCGAATGAGAAAGGATGAGAAAGGATTTGCTAAACGGGGTGGAAGTATAGTTTTCCTCCGCAGTAGCGGCGATGCAGGAACCACCTTGAGAGCAGGAGCTATCGGCAGCACAGCCGGCAGAGCACTTATAGCGCAGCACTGCACAAAACAGCCTGCAAGCCCCAGCAATGCACCCTTTGTATTCGACCAAATAATTAGATTGAACATTTACTTATCGCGCCCCATGCGCATAGAATTGCTGATATTGAACGGCTGCTACCTATTGTCGCAGCCCTAAAACTGTTCAAGCCGTTCCTTCCGCTACGGAGTCCCGGCATGCCTGAAGCCGCTGTTGCCACCCTGACCCATAACTGGGGTTTCGCTGTTTTCCTACTGGGAGTTTTCGGCCTCTGCGCCTTCATGATTGGCGCGTCCCGCCTACTAGGCAGCAGGGCGATCGGGCGAAGCAAGAACGAGCCTTTCGAGTCGGGTATCGTGCCCACTGGCGGCGCGCGCCTGCGCTTGTCCGCAAAATTCTATTTGGTCGCGATGCTCTTCGTGATCTTCGATATTGAAGCCCTATTTCTCTTCGCTTGGTCGGTTTCCGCTCGCGAAAGCGGCTGGACCGGCTTCATCGAAGCCTCCGTTTTCATAGCAATTCTGTTGGCAGGTCTTGTCTATCTCTGGCGAATCGGGGCCCTCGACTGGGCTCCCGCAGGACGTCGTGCGCGGCAGGCGAAGCTAAAACAATGAGGCTTTGGCGATGCAATACAAACTCACCAAGATCGATCCGGATGCTTCTTATGAAAAGTATCCAATCGGCGAGCGGGAGACCGTTTCCGATCCGCTAGCGGGTCAGGTTCACCGCAATATCTTCATGGGCAAGCTGGAAGACGTGCTCAGCGGTGCGGTCAACTGGGGGCGCAAGAATTCCCTTTGGCCGTACAACTTCGGCCTTTCCTGCTGCTATGTGGAGATGACCACCGCTTTCACTGCCCCCCACGACGTAGCCCGCTTCGGTGCTGAAGTCATCCGTGCATCGCCTCGCCAAGCTGACTTCATGGTCGTTGCCGGTACCTGCTTCATCAAGATGGCCCCGATCATCCAGCGCCTCTATGAGCAGATGCTCGAACCCAAATGGGTCATTTCCATGGGCTCGTGTGCCAACTCAGGCGGCATGTATGACATCTACTCGGTCGTGCAGGGGGTCGATAAGTTTCTCCCTGTAGACGTCTACATCCCCGGCTGCCCGCCTCGTCCCGAAGCGTTTCTGCAAGGCTTGATGCTACTGCAGGAGTCCATCGGCGAGGAGCGCCGACCGCTTTCCTGGGTCGTCGGTGACCAAGGCATCTATCGTGCTGAAATGCCATCCCAGCGGGAAACGCGCCGCGAACAGCGAATCCAGGTAACCAACCTGCGCAGCCCCGACGAAGTTTGAGCCCACTTCTTCCCCACTGAAGACAAGCTCATCCGTACGCTGACCGAAAGCGACCGAGACCATGACTGCAGACACCGTTCTGTCTATTCCGCCATACAAGGCTGACGACCAAAATGTGGTCGTCGAACTGAATTCCCGATTTGGAGCTGAAGCCTTCACCCTACAGTCCACCCGTACCGGGATGCCGGTGATATGGGTGCCTCGGGAAAAGCTCATTGAAGTACTGACCTTCCTGCGCAACCTTCCGCGTCCATACGTCATGCTCTATGACCTGCATGGCGTGGACGAGCGCCTGCGTACCCAGCGCCGCGGGCTGCCGGATGCAGACTTCACCGTCTTCTATCACCTGATGTCGCTTGAGCGTAACAGCGATGTGATGATCAAGGTGGCGCTCAAGGAAGGCGATCTGAATCTCCCCAGTGCCATACCGGTCTGGCCGAATGCCAACTGGTACGAGCGCGAAGTCTGGGACATGTACGGGATTAACTTCACCGGCCACCCGCATCTTTGCCGGATTCTGATGCCCCCGACCTGGCAAGGTCATCCCCTGCGCAAGGATTATCCGGCCCGCGCTACCGAATTCGACCCTTATAGCCTTTCCGTCGCCAAGCAGGACCTAGAGCAGGAAGCCTTGCGCTTTAACCCTGAAGAATGGGGTATGAAACGCAAGAGCGAGCATGAAGACTACATGTTCCTCAACTTGGGTCCGAACCACCCTTCCGCTCACGGTGCATTCCGTATAGTCCTGCAGCTGGATGGTGAGGAGATCGTCGATTGCGTTCCGGACATCGGCTATCACCACCGCGGCGCCGAGAAGATGGCCGAGCGCCAGAGCTGGCACAGCTACATTCCCTATACCGACCGGATCGACTACCTCGGCGGGGTGATGAACAATCTCCCCTACGTGCTGGCAGTGGAGAAGCTCGCGGGTATCAAGGTGCCCCAGCGGGTCGACGTGATCCGCATCATGATGGCCGAGTTCTTCCGTATCCTGAACCACCTGCTCTACATCGGTACCTATATTCAGGACGTCGGGGCCATGACCCCGGTGTTCTTTACCTTCACCGACCGTCAGCGTGCCTACAAGGTCGTCGAAGCCATCACCGGTTTCCGCATGCACCCGGCCTGGTACCGTATTGGCGGTGTCGCCCATGACCTGCCGAAAGGGTGGGATCGCCTTGTCAAGGAATTCATCGATTGGATGCCCAAGCGTCTCGATGAATACGAAAAGGCAGCCCTGAAAAACAGCATCCTTCGCGGTCGCACCCAGGGCGTCGCCCAGTACAACACCAAGGAGGCGCTGGAGTGGGGAGTCACAGGCGCCGGTTTGCGCGCAACCGGGCTCGACTTCGATCTGCGCAAGGCTCGTCCCTACTCCGGTTATGAGAACTTCGAATTCGAGGTTCCGCTGGCTCATAACGGAGATGCCTACGACCGCTGCATGGTCAAGATGGGCGAAATGCGCCAGAGCCTGCGAATTATCGAGCAGTGCCTGAAGAACATGCCGGAAGGCCCGTACAAGGCTGATCACCCGCTGACCACGCCTCCGCCGAAAGAACGTACGCTGCAGCACATTGAAACTCTCATCACCCACTTCCTGCAGGTTTCCTGGGGTCCTGTGATGCCAGCCAACGAATCCTTCCAGATGATCGAGGCAACCAAGGGTATCAATAGCTATTACCTGACCAGCGACGGCAGCACCATGAGTTACCGCACGCGGATTCGTACGCCCAGTTATCCCCACCTGCAGCAGATTCCATCGGTGATCCGCGGCAGCATGATTGCCGACCTGATCGTCTATCTGGGCAGTATCGACTTCGTTATGGCCGACGTGGACCGCTGACATGACCTCAATTATCCAGACTGACCGTTTCGTCCTGAGCGAAACAGAGCGCTCGGCCATCGAGCACGAAATGCACCACTATGAAGACCCTCGCGCGGCCTCCATCGAAGCCCTGAAGATCGTGCAGAAGGAGCGCGGCTGGGTGCCGGACGGCGCCTCAGAAGCGATCGGAGCGATTCTCGGCATACCGGGAAGCGACGTTGAAGGCGTGGCCACCTTCTACAGCCAGATATTTCGCGTGCCTGTTGGTCGCCATGTCATCCGCGTATGCGACAGCATGACCTGCTACATCGGCGGCCATGAGTCCGTGCTTGGTTCAATTCAGAAACAGCTTGGCATTGGCCTTGGCCAGACCACTCCGGACCAGCGTTTCACCCTGCTGCCGGTGTGCTGTCTGGGCAACTGCGACAAAGCCCCGGCTCTCATGATTGACGAGGACACCTTCGGCGACGTCAAAGCCGAGGATGTGGCCAAACTACTGGAGGCTTACGTATGAAGACTTTGACCTCCATTGGTCCGGCCAACCGGATGCCTCGAACTGCGGAAGCCCATCCACTCACGTGGCGGCTTCGCGACGATGCCCAACCCGTCTGGCTTGAGGAATACCGGCAGAAGAATGGCTATGCCGCCGCTCGCAAGGCACTGACGGAAATGGCCCAGGCCGACATCGTGCAGCAGGTCAAGGATTCTGGCCTCAAGGGCCGCGGCGGCGCAGGCTTCCCCACAGGGGTGAAGTGGGGTCTGATGCCGGCCGACGAGTCCCTGAATGTCCGCTACCTGCTGTGCAACGCGGACGAGATGGAGCCGAACACCTGGAAAGACCGCATGCTGATGGAGCAACTTCCGCACCTTCTGGTAGAGGGAATGCTGATCAGCGCCAGGGCCCTCAAGGCTTACCGTGGCTACATCTTCCTGCGCGGCGAGTATGTCGATGCGGCGCGCAACCTCAACCGTGCAATCGAGGAAGCAAAAGCTGCCGGCCTGCTCGGCAAGAATATCCTCGGCAGCGGCTTCGACTTCGAGTTGTTCGTACACACCGGCGCAGGCCGCTACATCTGCGGCGAAGAAACGGCACTGATCAATTCGCTGGAAGGACGCCGCGCCAACCCCCGCTCCAAGCCCCCCTTCCCCGCCGCAGTGGGCGTCTGGGGTAAGCCCACCTGCGTGAACAACGTGGAGACGCTCTGCAACGTGCCGGCCATCGTCGCCAATGGCGTCGATTGGTATAAATCCCTCGCCCTTCCCGGTAGCGAAGATCACGGCACCAAACTGATGGGGTTCTCCGGCAAGGTTAAGAACCCCGGACTGTGGGAGCTCCCCTTCGGCATCACCGCGCGCGAATTGCTCGAGGACTACGCCGGCGGCATGCGCGATGGCTACAAGCTGAAGTGCTGGCAGCCGGGAGGCGCCGGTACCGGCTTCCTGCTGCCGGAGCACCTGGATGCGCAGATGTACGCCGGCGGTATCGGCAAGGTGGGCACCCGTATGGGTACCGGCTTGGCCCTGGCGGTGGACGACAGCATCAATATGGTTTCGCTGCTGCGCAATATGGAAGAGTTCTTTGCCCGAGAGTCGTGCGGTTGGTGTACGCCGTGCCGAGACGGGCTTCCTTGGAGCGTGAAGCTGCTGCGTGCCCTTGAGCGTGGCGAAGGCAAGGCCGGCGATCTGGAGACCTTGGATCAGCTCTGCCGTTTCCTCGGGCCGGGCAAGACCTTCTGTGCCCATGCGCCTGGTGCCGTGGAGCCGCTGGGCAGTGCGCTCAAGTACTTCCGCGATGAGTTCGAGGCAGGAATCGCCAGACAAGACCAGACAGGGGTGAAGCCCCAGATGGTCGGAGCTTAAAGAACAGCCCCTGTCCTTTTCGCTGGAGAGGTGGAATTGGGAAGTTGGCTAGTCAGCCATTACCCCTGCCACCCTCTCGAAGAGAGTGGAGCCAAGATTTCCCTTAGTCACACCCGCCTCGGTGGGTAAGAAGAAACTGAACCATGGCCACTATTCACGTAGACGGCAAGACGTTCGAAGTCGATGGAGCAGACAACCTGCTGCAGGCTTGCCTGTCCCTCGGACTCGACATCCCGTACTTCTGCTGGCACCCGGCGCTCGGCAGCGTCGGCGCCTGCCGCCAATGCGCGGTGAAGCAGTACAACGACGAGAACGACAAGCGCGGTCGTCTCGTAATGTCATGCATGACACCCGCCACGGACAACACCTGGATCTCGATCGATGACGAAGAGGCGAAGCAGTTTCGCGAGAGCGTCGTCGAATGGCTGATGACCAACCACCCGCACGACTGCCCAGTTTGCGAGGAAGGCGGACATTGCCATCTGCAAGACATGACGGTGATGACCGGGCACAGCGCCCGACGTTATCGCTTCACCAAGCGCACCCATCAGAACCAGGAGCTCGGCCCGTTCATTGCCCACGAGATGAACCGCTGTATCGCCTGCTACCGCTGTGTCCGTTATTACAAGGACTATGCCGGTGGCACCGACCTCGGAGTCTTCGGCGCGCATGACAATGTGTATTTCGGCCGGATCGAGGATGGGGTACTGGAGAGCGAGTTCTCCGGCAACCTCACCGAAGTATGTCCGACCGGCGTATTCACCGATAAAACCCACTCAGAGCGTTACAACCGCAAGTGGGACATGCAGTTTGCACCCAGCATCTGCCATGGTTGCTCGGTAGGCTGCAATACCAGCCCGGGAGAGCGCTACGGGGAGATTCGTCGCATCGAGAACCGCTTCAACGGTTCGGTGAACCATTATTTCCTTTGCGACCGCGGCCGCTTCGGCTATGGCTATGTCAATCGGAAAGATCGGCCACGCCAGCCATTGCTGCTGGCAGGCCAGAAGACTATGGGGCTAGATGCCGCTCTGGACCAAGCAGCCACCCTGCTGAAAAATCGCAAGGTGATTGGCATCGGCTCTCCCCGCGCCAGTTTGGAAAGCAACTTTGCCCTCAGCGAGCTCGTGGGCATGGATAATTTTTATTCGGGTATCGAGGCCGGTGAATTGGAGCGCCTGCAGCTGATCCTGAAGATCATGCAGGAAGGCCCGCTGCCAGTCCCCTCCCTGCGGGATATGGAAGAACATGACGCAGTGTTCGTGCTCGGCGAAGACCTGACTCAGACCGCTGCTCGTATCGCCCTGGCCCTACGCCAAGCGGTCAAGGGCAAAGGCGAAGAGATGGCCGCCAAGCTCAAGGTCCAGCCTTGGCTGGATGCTGCGGTGAAGAACATCGCGCAGCATGAGCTGAACCCGCTTTACATCGCCAGCCTGGCGCCGACCAAGCTGGATGATGTGGCCAGCGAATGCGTTCATGCAGCCCCGGATGACCTGGCCCGCCTGGGCTTCGCCGTGGCTCACGCTATCGATCCAAGCGCACCGGCGGTGACCGGCCTGGAGCCCGAGGCGTCCGAACTGGCCCAGCGGATCGCCGAGGCGCTGCTGCAAGCCAAGCGCCCTCTCATCGTTTCCGGCGAATCACTCGGATCCAAGGCGGTCATCGAGGCGGCGGCCAACATTGGCAAGGCTCTGCACAATCGCGAGAAGAATGCCTCCATCAGTCTGGTCGCCCCCGAAGCAAACAGTTTGGGGCTGGCCTTGTTCGGCGGTCGCTCGCTGGAAGCCGCCCTGAAAGCTCTCAGCAGCGGCCAGGCTGATGCAGTGGTGATTCTGGAGAACGATCTGTACCGACGCGCCTATGCTGCGCTGGTGGATGCCGCGCTGACGGCCGCCGAGGTCGTGATCCTCGCCGATCATCAGCAAACCCCCACCAGTGCGAAGGCTCATCTGCTGCTTCCTGCGGCGAGCTTCGCCGAAGCCGACGGCACTTTGATCAGCCAGGAGGGTCGTGCCCAACGCTTCTTCCAGGTTTATGATCCGAGCTACTACGATCCCAGCAACCTGGTTCGCGAAGGCTGGCGCTGGCTGCACGCACTTCATAGCACGCTGGAAGGAAAGTCGGTCGACTGGACCCAGCTCGATCATGTGACGGCCGCCTGCGCCAACGCGCACCCGCATCTTGCTGGCATTCTCGATGCAGCCCCCAATGCCTCTTTCCGTATCAAGGGGCTGAAGCTGGCCCGCGAGCCGCACCGCTACAGCGGCCGGACGTCAATGCGCGCCAATATCAGCGTGCATGAGCCGCGTACGCCACAGGACATGGATACTGCCTTCGCCTTCTCGATGGAGGGCTACTCTGGCAGTTCAGAAGACCGGCAGCAAATCCCCTTCGCCTGGGCGCCGGGCTGGAACTCGCCTCAGGCCTGGAACAAATTTCAGGACGAAGTCGGGGGACATCTGCGCGCCGGCGATCCGGGTGTCCGCCTGATCGAGCCCCAAGGTGATCGCCTGGGCTGGCTCGGCGAGGCTCCGAAGGCCTTTAATCCTGCACCGGGGCACTGGCAGGTAGTGCCGCTCCACCATTTGTTCGGCAGTGAGGAAACCAGCTCCCGCGCCGCCCCGGTGCAGGATCGCATTCCGCAGCCCTACCTGGCCCTGGCCAAGGCCGAAGCTGACCGCCTCGGCGTGAGCGAAGGCGCCTTGCTCAGTGTGCATATCAATGGACTGGAACTTCGCCTGCCGTTGCGCGTGAGCGATGATCTGGGTATTGGCCTGCTGGCCTTGCCTGCTGGTCTGCCGGGCATTCCTGCCTCGGTATTCGGCAGCCTGGCTAGCAGCCTGCAGGAGGCATCGAAATGAGCTGGCTGACCCCGGAATTGATCGATATCGTCATTGCCGTTCTCAAGGCGATCGTCATCCTGCTGGCAGTCGTGGTCAGCGGAGCTCTGCTCAGCTTTGTCGAACGCCGCCTCCTCGGTCTCTGGCAGGACCGTTACGGTCCGAACCGTGTTGGTCCCTTCGGCATGTTCCAGCTGGGCGCGGACATGCTGAAGATGTTCTTCAAGGAAGACTGGACCCCGCCATTCGCCGACAAGCTGATTTTCACGCTCGCACCCATCGTGGCGATGAGTGCGCTGCTAATCGCCTTCTCCGTGGTACCTGTGACTCCGACCTGGGGGGTAGCGGATCTCAACATCGGTCTGCTGTTCTTCTTCGGCATGGCAGGTCTCGCGGTGTACGCAGTACTCTTTGCCGGCTGGTCGAGCAACAACAAATTCGCCTTGCTCGGCAGCCTGCGCGCCTCCGCCCAGACCTTGTCCTACGAAGTGTTCATGGGCCTTGCCCTGATGGGGGTGGTGCTACAAGCCGGCTCTTTCAATATGCGCGATATCGTCGAACACCAGGCGCAGAATCTGTGGTTTATCATTCCGCAGTTCCTGGGTTTCTGCACCTTCTTCATTGCTGGCGTCGCGGTGACCCACCGTCACCCCTTCGACCAGCCGGAAGCAGAGCAGGAATTGGCCGACGGCTACCATATCGAGTATGCCGGGATGAAGTGGGGCATGTTCTTCGTTGGCGAATACATCGGCATCGTGCTGGTTTCGGCACTACTGGTGACCCTGTTCTTCGGCGGATGGCATGGCCCGTTCGGTATCCTGCCGCAAATCCCGTTCGTCTGGTTTGCCTTGAAGACTGCCTTCTTCATCATGCTGTTCATCCTGCTGCGCGCCTCCCTGCCGCGTCCGCGGTATGACCAGGTGATGGCATTCAGCTGGAAGTTCTGCTTGCCGCTGACCCTGCTCAACCTGCTGGTGACCGGCGCACTCGTGCTGGCCTCGGCCCAGTAAGGAGAATCACGCGATGTTTAAATATATCGGGGATGTGCTTCACGGCACCTACACCCAGTTGCGCAGCCTGGTGATGGTGTTTTCCCATGCATTCCGCAAGCGCGACACCCTACAGTACCCGGAAGAACCCGTGTATCTGCCGCCGCGCTACCGCGGCCGTATCGTCCTGACTCGGGATCCCGACGGCGAAGAGCGCTGCGTAGCATGTAACCTCTGCGCCGTTGCATGCCCGGTAGGGTGCATTTCTTTGCAGAAAGCCGAGAAGGACGATGGCCGCTGGTATCCGGAGTTCTTCCGCATCAACTTCTCTCGCTGCATCTTTTGCGGCCTGTGCGAGGAAGCCTGCCCGACCACCGCAATCCAGCTGACCCCGGACTTCGAGTTGGGCGAGTACAAGCGCCAGGATCTGGTGTACGAGAAGCAGGATCTGCTGATCTCCGGCCCCGGCAAGAACCCGGACTACAACTTCTATCGCGTGGCAGGCATGGCTATCGCCGGCAAGCCGAAAGGCGCTGCACAGAATGAAGCCGAGCCGATCAACGTGAAAGGCTTGCTGCCTTGAGGACCCAGGAAACATGGAATTCGCGTTCTATCTAGCAGCCGGGGTCGCAGCAGTGTCCACCCTGCGGGTGATCACCCATACCAATCCCGTGCACGCCCTGCTCTATCTCGTTGTGTCACTGCTGGCAGTATCGATGTGCTTCTTCAGCCTCGGCGCCCCTTTCGCCGGAGCTCTGGAAATCATCGTGTATGCCGGCGCCATTATGGTGCTGTTCGTCTTCGTCGTGATGATGCTCAACCTCGGCCCTGCCATTGCCGAACAGGAGAGGAAGTGGCTCTCCCCGGGCATCTGGACGGGACCCGCCGTACTCTCCGCCCTGCTCCTGGGCATGCTGGTTTACGTGCTGTTCGGCACCTCAAACGGCTCAGTGATCGGTCAGACCACTGTGGATGCCAAGGCGGTCGGCATAAGCCTGTTCGGCCCCTACCTGCTGGCAGTTGAGCTTGCCTCCATGCTGCTTCTCGCAGCGCTGGTCGCGGCTTATCACCTCGGCCGCCACGAAGCGAAGGAGTGACCCCATGAATGCAATCCCCATGGAGCACGGATTGGCGCTTGCCGGTCTGCTGTTCAGTCTAGGCCTGGTCGGCCTCATGGTACGGCGCAATATTCTGTTCGTGCTCATGAGTCTGGAGATTCTGATGAACGCCTGCGCCCTGGCTTTCGTCGTTGCAGGTAGTCGCTGGGCTCAGGCCGATGGCCAGATCATGTTCATTCTGGTGATTACCCTTGCTGCCGCCGAAGCCAGCATTGGTCTGGCGATCCTGCTGCAGCTACATCGCCGCTTCAATACCCTCGATATCGACGCTGCCAGCGAGATGCGCGGATGAACCTACTATTTCTGACATTCCTGTTTCCGCTGATCGGCTTTGTGCTATTGGCGTTTTCCCGCGGGCGCTGGTCTGAAAACCTGTCAGCCCTTGTCGGTGTAGGCTCTGTCGGCCTGTCGGCCTTGACGACTGCTTGGATTATTTGGCAGTTCAACGTCGCCCCGCCGGAAGGGGGGGTTTACACCCAGCAACTCTGGCAGTGGCTATCAGTCGACGGCTTCGAGACCAACTTCACCCTGTATTTGGATGGTCTGTCCTTGACCATGCTGGGCGTGGTGACCGGGGTCGGATTTCTGATTCACATGTTCGCTAGTTGGTACATGCGTGGTGAAACCGGATATTCGCGCTTCTTCGCCTATACCAACCTGTTTATCGCCAGCATGCTGTTCCTGGTGCTCGGCGATAACCTCCTGTTCCTGTACTTCGGCTGGGAAGGTGTGGGCCTGTGCTCCTATCTGCTCATCGGGTTCTACTACCACGAACGCAAAAACGGCAACGCAGCACTCAAGGCCTTTATCGTCACCCGTATCGGTGACGTGTTCATGGCCATCGGCCTGTTCATCCTAGTCTTCCATCTTGGTACCCTGAACATTCAGGAACTGATGGTCCTGGCTCCGCAAAAGTACGCAGCTGGAGATGGCTGGCTGCAGATCGCCACGCTGATGTTGCTCGGGGGGGCCGTTGGTAAGTCTGCGCAGCTGCCGTTGCAGACCTGGCTGGCCGACGCCATGGCAGGCCCGACTCCGGTTTCTGCCCTGATCCACGCTGCGACCATGGTCACCGCCGGCGTCTACCTGATCGCCCGTACCCACGGCCTCTTCCTGCTGACGCCGGAAGTCCTCGAATTGGTCGGCACCGTCGGTGGCGTGACATTGGTGCTGGCAGGCTTCGCCGCCCTGGTGCAAACCGATATCAAGCGCATCCTCGCCTACTCCACCATGAGCCAGATCGGCTACATGTTCCTGGCCCTAGGCGTTGGTGCTTGGGATGCAGCCATTTTCCATCTGATGACTCATGCATTCTTCAAGGCCCTATTGTTCCTGGCTTCCGGTGCGGTGATTATCGCCTGCCACCATGAGCAGAACATCTTCAAGATGGGCGGACTGTGGAAGAAAGTACCGCTGGCCTACGCCAGCTTCCTGGTCGGCGGCGCTGCGCTGGCAGCCCTGCCGATGGTCACCGCCGGCTTCTACTCCAAAGATGAGATTCTTTGGGAGGCCTTTGCCAGTGGCCATCAAGGCTTGCTCTATGCCGGCTTAGCCGGTGCCTTCCTGACATCGATCTACACCTTCCGCCTCATCTTCATCGTCTTCCATGGCGAGGCCAAGACCGAGGCGCACGATGGGCATGGCATTACTTACGCTCTGCCTCTGATGCTTCTGATCGTTCTTTCCACCTTCGTTGGTGCCATGATCACTCCGCCACTGGCCGGAGTACTGCCGGAAAGCATCGGCCATGCCGGAGGCGAGGCCAAGCACAGTTTGGAAATCACCTCAGGGGCAATTGCCATTGCCGGAATCCTGATCGCCGCACTGCTGTTCCTCGGCAAGCGCAGCTTCGTCAATGCCTTGGCCAACAGTGCCCCCGGACGCTTCCTGGGCGCTTGGTGGTATGCCGCCTGGGGCTTCGACTGGCTCTATGACAAGCTCTTCGTCAAACCCTATCTGCTCATGTGCCGCCTGCTCGGCCGTGACCCAATCGACCAGACCATTGGCCTGCTGCCGTTACTGGCACGCGGGGGGAATGCGATTCTGAGCCGCAGCGAAAGCGGCCAGCTACGCTGGTACGCCACTTCCATCGTCGGCGGTGCCGTGCTCCTGCTCGGCATTGTGCTGCTGGCCTGACTTTTTAGAAGGAATTGAGCCCGTCATGATACTGCCCTGGCTAATCCTGATTCCCTTTATCGGCGGCTTCCTCTGCTGGCAAGGTGAGCGCCTCGGCGCCTCCGCGCCACGCTGGATAGCACTGCTGAGCATGGCTTTGCTGTTCGCTCTCGGCCTATGGCTGTGGGCTACCGGCGACTTCAGTCTAGCACCAGCGCCTGGTGCCGAACCTCGCTGGACCAGTGAGTTCCAGGTGGACTGGATCGACCGGCTGGGCATCAGCGTACATCTGGCACTGGATGGTCTTTCGGTGCTGATGGTCGTTCTCACCGGTTTGCTTGGTGTCCTCTCTGTTCTCTGCTCCTGGAAAGAGATCCAGCATCGCGTAGGTTTTTTCCACCTCAATCTGATGTGGATCCTCGGCGGGGTTATCGGCGTCTTCCTCGCCATCGACCTGTTCCTGTTCTTCTTCTTCTGGGAAATGATGCTGGTGCCGATGTATTTCCTCATCGCGCTCTGGGGTCATAGCGGCAGTGTGGGCAAAAGCCGTATCACGGCAGCCACCAAGTTCTTCATCTTCACGCAAGCCAGCGGTCTTATCATGCTGGTTGCCATCCTCGGCCTGGTATTCGTCCATTACAGCCAGACTGGTGCGCTGACCTTTGCCTATGCGGACCTGCTGAAGACCCAGATGGCTCCTGGTACAGAGTACCTACTGATGCTCGGCTTCTTCGCCGCCTTCGCGGTCAAGTTCCCGGTCGTGCCAGTGCATTCCTGGCTGCCCGATGCCCATGCTCAGGCACCGACTGCAGGCTCTGTGGACCTTGCGGGAATCCTGCTGAAAACCGCAGCTTACGGCATGCTGCGCTTCTCTCTGCCGCTGTTCCCCAATGCGTCGGCGGAGTTTGCACCTATCGCAATGGCCCTCGGCGTATTCGCTATCGTGTACGGCGCCCTGCTCTCCTTCGCACAGACCGACATGAAGCGCCTGGTGGCATTCTCCAGCGTGTCCCACATGGGCTTCATTCTGATTGCGATCTATTCGGGAAGTCAGATTGCCTTGCAAGGCGCGGTCGTCCAGATGATCTCGCACGGTCTCTCCGCTGCCGCGCTCTTCATCCTCAGCGGTCAGCTTTACGAACGCCTGCATACCCGCGACATGCGCGAAATGGGTGGCCTGTGGGGCCGTATGTCATGGCTACCGGCCGTCAGCCTGTTCTTTGCAGCCGCGGCGCTGGGTCTGCCAGGCACCGGCAACTTCATCGGCGAGATCCTAATCCTCATCGGCACTTTCCCCAGCTTCCCCTGGATCGCCTCCTTGGCAGCAACTGGCCTGGTGTTCGGCTCCGTCTACTCGCTGTGCATGATCCACCGTGCCTATTTCGGCCCCGCCAAGTCTGAGAGTGCCATAGCTGGCTTGAACAGCCGTGAACTCATTACGGTGCTCGGTCTTGCAGGTCTACTGATTCTGCTTGGCGTATATCCGCAGCCGGTGCTCGATACCTCCGCCGCCAGCATGCAGGGCGTGCAGCAATGGATTAGCACCGCCTTTTCCCAACTTGTCACGGCCCGGTAAGTAGCGCTATGCAACTGACGACTCAACACTTCATCGCTCTGCTGCCGTTGCTCATCACCTGCACCACCCCCGTGGTGGTGATGCTCGGTATCGCCTGGAAGCGCAATCATTCGCAGACCTTCATGCTTTCTACGATTGGTCTGAACTTGGCATTGCTGTCGATTATCCCAGCCTCCAAGGCCGCCCCCCTTGAGGTCACTCAGCTGCTGATGATCGACAACTACTCGCTTCTGTATATGTCGCTCATACTCGTGACCACCCTGGCCTGTATGACCTTGTGTCATGCCTACCTAGGAGACAAGGCCGGCTTACCCGGCTATCCGGGCAATCGCGAGGAGATCTACCTGCTGTTTCTTCTGGCCTCTGCCGGTGGTGAGGTGCTGGTCAGTGCCCAGCATCTCGCCAGCCTGTTCATCGGTTTGGAACTACTGTCGATCCCGGTCTACGGCATGGTCGCTTATGCCTTCTTCAATAAGCGCTCACTCGAAGCCGGCATCAAGTATATGGTGCTGTCTGCAGTGGGATCTGCCTTCCTACTGTTCGGTATGGCACTACTCTACGCAGACTCTGGCAGCTTGAGTTTCATCAGCCTGGGTAAGAGTTTGTCGGGCTCAGGAGTTCACGGCACCCTAGTACAAATCGGGGTCGGCCTGATGCTGATCGGCTTGGGCTTCAAACTTTCGATGGTGCCCTTCCATCTGTGGACACCGGACGTCTATGAAGGCGCACCTGCCCCAGTTGCGGCCTTCTTGGCAACTGCCAGTAAAGTAGCAGTATTTGTAGTGCTATTGCGCCTGTATCAGATCTCACCTGCTATGGCCGATGGTTGGCTCAACCACCTGCTCAGCTTGATCGCCGTTGGATCGATCATATTCGGTAACCTGTTGGCCTTAATGCAGAGCAACCTAAAGCGACTGCTCGGCTATTCCTCCATTGCTCACTTTGGCTATCTGCTTATCGCTTTGATCGCCAGCAAGGGGATGGCTGTCGAGGCGGTAGGCGTCTATCTCGTCAGCTATGTTCTGACGAGCCTGGGCGCTTTTGGCGTAATCACTCTCATGTCCACTCCGTTCAGCGGTCGCGATGCCGATGCGTTGTACGAGTATCGCGGTCTCTTCTGGCGTCGCCCTTACCTGACCGCCGTGTTGACTCTGATGATGCTGTCGCTGGCCGGTATCCCGCTCACTGCAGGGTTCATCGGTAAGTTCTATGTGATCGCTACGGGAGTCGAGTCAGAACTGTGGTGGCTCATTGGCGTACTGATCCTCGGTAGTGCCATCGGTGTCTTCTACTACCTGCGGGTGATGGTGACCCTCTACCTCATCGAGCCGCATCTGCGCCGCCATGACGCTCCTTTGAACTGGGGCCAACGCACCAGCGGTATCATGTTGATGCTCGTTGCGTTCTTGGCTTTCCTTCTCGGCGTATACCCGCAGCCGTTGCTGGATCTGGTTCATCACAGCAGCTTGGCTCTAGCAGGTTGAGTCCGCTCCTGACGCACGGTCCCTCCTAAGTGATCCGTGCGTCAGCCCCCCTTCCCTTCTCCTCTCCTAACCGTCTGAAGCATCGCGGTCCTCTGGCTCGCTGAACAATCCCCATATCGAAATGAATAGCGCAGCTATCAAGGGGCCGATAACAAAACCGTTGAGTCCGAAAAGAGCTAGCCCACCCAGAGTCGTCACCAAAACCAGATAGTCTGGCATCTTAGTGTCCTTACCAACCAAGAACGGTCTCATTAAATTATCTACAAGACCGATCACGCAGACACCGAAAAGGGTTAAGACTACGCCTCTCCATACCTCTCCGCTCAGCATCCAATAGAGTGCTATCGGCGCCCAAATCAGAGCAGCGCCAACTGTCGGCAATAGAGAAAGAAATGCCATCACGACTCCCCAGACCAATGCACTGGGTATCCCCATAAGAGCAAAAATCAGTCCCCCTATAGCTCCTTGGGCAATTGCCACAAGGATATTGCCCTTGATCGTTGCCCTAACCACACGTGTGAATCTGCGCAGCAACCGATGCTTCTGCGCTTCATCAAGAGGTATGGCCTGAGTAACGCGCGCCACCAATACAGGCCCATCCCTGAGGAAAAAGAAAAGCAGGTAGAGCATCACAAAGCTACTGAGGATGAATTGAAATGTGTTTTGACCGATATTGAAGGCCTTGGTGGCGAGAAACTGGCTAGCCTGCATTGCGCCACTGGCTATCCTGTCCCTCAGTCCGCCCAAATTATCCAATCCGAAGCGTGAGAGCTGGATATTCAAAGGATGCGGTAGCAGCATCCTTATCCTTTCGATAAAGCTTTGAAAATCTACACTCCCCGATTCGATTTGCTTAAATAGTTCGGCTCCCTCTTCGACCAGCAGGCTCACCATGACAGTGACCGGCAATACGGCGACGACTAGACAAGCCGATAATGTGATCAAGGAAATTAAATTCCTCCATCGGCCCTTGGAAAGATGTTCCAGACGACATTGGAGAGGGCGGAAGAGGATGGCTAGGCTGACAGCCCAGAATACGGCGCCGTGAAAAGGCAGCAGAATCCAGCAGAACCCCAGCGTTACCAAGATCAATAGCAATAGGAAGAACTTATATTCAAGGCCCTGATTGATCATTTCCAATCCCGAAGAAAGGACTCTCACCCATTAGTCCGTTTCTCTCGGGCTGAGTGCCGATATGCGCCTACATGATTCAATACAGAACGACTACCGGCTCGAACGCGAGGGGTAGCTCTCAGCCGCTTCACACCGTAGGCCGTATCGGTAGTTTCAGAACAACACGCAAGCCCCCCCATGGGCTATCCTGCAATTCGAGGGTTCCCTTCCAAGCATCAAGTATGTCCCTGACGATAGCTAGCCCTAGCCCATGGCCAGCGACCTGCTCGTCCAGACGAATTCCGCGCCCTAATATTTCAACGCGTGATTCGGCTGCTACCCCTGGGCCATCGTCATCCACCCAGATCAATAAGCGGTCCGACTCAATACTAATCTGCAGATGAACTTTCGAACGTGCCCACTTACATGCGTTATCTAATAGATTGCCGAGCAGTTCCAATACATCTTCCCTGTCCCATGGCAATCGCAAGCCTTTTGGTACATCCCAACCCAGCACTAGGTTCCGGTTATGCACCATTTTCAGCGTATCAAACAAGCTGGGCAGCTCTGCATCGCAATCGAAGTAATTAAGTGGTGTAACTTCACCTGCAATACGCGCCCGAGCAAGTTCCCGTGAGAGATGTTGTTCGATGGATGCCAGTTGCTCTCGTAAGACATTGCGAAGTTCTGGGATTAGCGAGAACTCATTTCGCTGCGCAAGACTTATGAGTACTGCTAGAGGGGTCTTCAGTGCATGACCAAGGCTGCCAATGGCATGACGTGAGCGCTGCAAGGTTATCTCGGTTTGATGGAGCAGATGATTTATCTGCTCAACCAGAGGCTCCAACTCTAGGGGAACCTGGCCATCTAGCTCCTTTCGCTGGCCTTTCTGAAGCTGAATCACCTGTTGGCGTACCTGCTCCAGGGGAGAGAGCGCACGTCGAACCATAAAACGCTGCAGTAGCAGCAGCAAGATCAGGGTCGTGGCTCCCAGAAGACTTCCAGCCCATTGCATTTGCCGATAGGTTTTTAGAATGGGTGAGTAATCCTCAGCCACCGTAATGGATATGTTTTCCCCGAATCGTCGATAATTAATCCGATAAACCAACAGCTTCTGTGCTTCGGGCCCGTCTTCGAGATTAGCTTGCAACCCGTTTTCTTCTGGCGGCACCATGGGGTAGTCCCAGAGAGAGCGAGAGCGCCAACTCTGCATTGAAAAATCGATCCGGAAATAGTGGCCGGAATAGGGGCGTTGATAGCCGCCAGGAAGATGCTGCTGATCCAATTGGATACCATTTGGGCTGCGGACTAGGGCCGCCAACAGGCCTTCAGCCTCCTCTCGAAGATTGATCTCCAAATAACGGCGTAAGCCGAGATCGAATAACCAGAGACTGGTTTGTGCCAAAAGCAAACCAGTCGTCAATAGAACTATTACGAGGCTGAAACTCAACTTGCGTTGGATAGACCTCACTCTGCACCGCAAAAGCGGTAGCCCTGACCGCGGCGAGTTTCAATCACATTGCGGCCGAGTTTTCCTCGTAGACGATTAATGTGCACTTCTATTACATTTGAATCCCGTTCTGTTTCTCCGTCATACAGATGGTCAGCAAGCTGCGCTTTTGAAAGCACTTTGTTTGAATTGAGCATCAAATAACGAAGTAAACGAAATTCCGCCGTCGTTAACTCGATATATCTATCCCTACACCTGACTGTTTGTTGGTCCTCATTGAGCTGCATTCCCCCTGCTTCGAGTTGTGGCTGGTTAGCTAGCCCATGTGATCTACGCAATAAAGCCTGAACACGTAATAGAAGCTCCTCTGGATGGAAAGGTTTACAGAGATAATCATCAGCTCCGGCTTTCAAACCCTCGATGCGCTCCGCCCAGGAAGATCGAGCGGTAAGAATCAGCACTGGGGTGGTCATCATGCCAGAACGCCACCCCTTCAACACCTCCAGACCAGACTTGCCTGGCAGTCCGAGGTCGAGGATTATGATGTCATATGGATCAGTTAGCCCTCGATAAGCTGCGTCACGTCCATCCGTGAGCCAATCCACTGCATAACCTTGCCGTATCAAGCTTGCAGTCAGCTCATCAGCCAAGGGGACCGAGTCCTCAACCAGCAGTAGACGCATCAGTCTTCCTCCTCATCACTCAACAAGCGCCCATTCCGCGCGTCAAACTCCAGTTCTCGCACGCCTCCAGATTGGGTGAGCAACTCTACCTCATATATGTACTTCCCTTTTTCATCCTCGAGCTCCACCTCCAACAGCCGAGCCTTTGGATACTGCTGGAGCGCCAGGTGAACGAGATCCTCTAGGGGCATAATGACTCCATCCATTCGCAGACGTAGCGCTTCATCTTGCTCCAGATCTCTAGCAATTGCTGAAAACACGCTGAGATAGAGCATAAGACCTAATGCACAATGCTTAGATAACCAAGTCATTAAACTGCCTATTTTTAGAGCAATCATGAGGGGGCTTAGGCTGGTAGTCGCTAGCCTATCCTTCTCTAGGGTATATGGCCAAACTTAAGCTAGGCTGAATCCCATCACACGTCGTATTTATAGGTCTTACTGTCTCATACATTTATAATGCTCAATCATCTCGTTATACAAGCCTCAGGGGGGGGGGGTAACATCCTGCGAGGGTTATCTTGGTAAGGAAGCAGGCAGCCTAGGCCATCAGAAAAGATGATGGTCCTAACGTTGATCAATCAATCGTGCTATCAGAGTCTATCTGTGGAATTATTTAAAGAGTTTACATTTGAAGCTGCACATCGCCTGCCGCATGTCCCATGTGGCCACAAATGCGGTCGTCTACATGGGCATTCTTTTCGGGTGGCGATTTATATCGAAGGGGAAATCGATCCGCATTCTGGCTGGATACGGGATTTCTCCGAGATCAAGGCAATTTTCAAGCCTATATATGAAAAACTAGACCATAATTATCTGAATGATATACCTGGCCTAGAGAATCCAACTAGTGAAATTATAGCTAAATGGATTTGGATGCAGCTAAAACCACTGCTACCCGAACTTTCTCGAGTGCGAATTCATGAGACATGCACTAGTGGCTGTGAATACCGGGGAGATTAAATAGCCATGGTGGCCATCTCCGGATGGCCTTGTCTGCTCCGCCGACACGGCGAGCCATGGAGGCCGTCACCTCGAGCGGGCTGCGCTCTTTTTTCCCGGCGCAAAGACGAACCCCCGACCGGCAGGTGCCAGTCGGGGGTTCGGGATAAGCGCTTGACGATGACCTACTCTCACATGGGGAAACCCCACACTACCATCGGCGATGCATCGTTTC
>Ga0255334_1000285_pt1 | contig 47052 bp, 50 predicted proteins | sample EtOH5_35cm_T3_12_FD_202080 | JGI IMG/M metagenome (GOLD analysis project Ga0255334, IMG submission 202080) | Sandy soil microbial communities from University of British Columbia, Vancouver, Canada - EtOH5_35cm_T3_129 | ecosystem: Engineered > Artificial ecosystem > Sand microcosm > Unclassified ...
ACGGCCGTCTTGTAGTCGGCGACCAGGCCGAAGTCGGCCACCTGGAAGATCGGCGCGTCGGCGTCCTTGTTGATCGCGACGATCACCTTGGAGTCCTTCATGCCGGCCAGGTGCTGGATCGCGCCCGAGATGCCGATGGCGACATAGAGCTGCGGGGCCACGACCTTGCCGGTCTGGCCGACCTGGTAGTCGTTCGGGGCGTAGCCGGCGTCGACGGCCGCGCGCGAGGCGCCGACGGCGGCGCCTAGCTTGTCGGCCAACGGCTCGATCACGCGCTGGAACTCCTCGGCCGAACCCATGGCGCGACCGCCCGAGACGACGATCTTGGCCGCGGCCAGTTCCGGACGGTCCGACTTGACCATCTCTTCGCTGACGAAGCGGGTCTTGGCCGCATCGGCGCCCGAGACGCTCTCGACCGAGGCCGAGCCGCCCTCGGCGGCCGCCGCGAAGGCGGTCGGACGGACGGTGATCACCTTCTTGGAGTCGCCCGACTGGACGGTCTCCAGGGCGTTGCCGGCGTAGATCGGGCGCACGAAGGTGTCGGCCGACACGACCTCGACGATGTCGGAGATCGGGGCTACGTCCAGCTTGGCGGCGACGCGCGGGGCGAAGTTCTTGCCGCCGGCGGTGGCCGGGACCAGGATCGCGTCGTAGCTGCGCGCGAGCGCCAGGACGGCGTCGGCCTGCGCTTCGGCGATGCCGTGGCCCAGGGCGTCGGACTCGGCCAGCAGCACCTTGCGGACGCCGGCGATCTTGGCGGCGGCGTCGGCCACGGCCTCGGCGCCCTTGCCCAGGACCAGGACGTCCACGTCGCCCGAGATCTTCAGGGCGGCGGTCACGGTCTTGTGGGTGCCATCGCGCAGGTGCGCGTTGTCGTTATCGGCGACGACGAGAACAGCCATTACAGCACCCCCGCGGTGTTGAGCTTCGAGACCAGATCGGCGGCGGTCTCGACCTTGATGCCGGCCGAACGCTTGGCCGGTTCGGTGACCTTCAGGACCTTGAGGCGCGGGGCGACGTCGACGCCGTAGTCGGCGACGGCCTTGCTCGCGATTTCCTTCTTCTTCGCCTTCATGATGTTGGGCAGCGAAGCGTAGCGCGGCTCGTTGAGGCGCAGGTCGGCGGTGACGACGGCCGGGAGGTCGACGTCCAGGGTCTGCAGACCGCCGTCGACTTCACGGGTGACCTTGGCGGTCGAGCCCGAGATGTCCACGGCCGAGGCGTAGGTGGCCTGCGGCCAGCCCAGCAGGGCCGACAGCATCTGGCCCACGGCGTTGTTGTCGCCGTCGATGGCCTGCTTGCCCATCAGGACCAGGTTCGGATTTTCCTCGGCGACCACGGCCGCGAGCAGCTTGGCCACGGCCAGCGGCTCGAGGTCGGCGTCGGAGGTGATCAGGATCCCGCGGTCACCGCCCATGGCCAGCGCCGTGCGGATGGTTTCCTGGGCTTGCGCCGGACCAATGCTGACGATGACGACCTCGGTCGCCACGCCCTTCTCCTTGAGACGCACGGCTTCCTCGACCGCGATCTCGCAGAAGGGGTTCATCGACATCTTGACGTTGGCAAGGTCGACACCCGTCTGGTCCGCCTTCACGCGGGCCTTCACGTTGTAATCGATAACCCGTTTGACCGGGACCAGGACCTTCATCGGACTTCCCTAGGACTGCGACTGGCTTGGGCGCTGGCCGTGAAGACGGTTTTCAAGTCGCCGAGCAGCTGCCGAATCATCGCCAGTTCACGCGTTTTCTGATCTTGGGCGGACAAGAGCGCTTCACGCACCGCACGCAGATAGGCGGCCTCGTCAGGCCGAAGCGACATGATCGCCCGGATGGTGGCGATCGGGACGTCCGCCTTTCGCAGAAGCGCTATGACGGTTAGACGATCGACGGTTTCAGGATCATAGCTACGAGCGCTCTTGTAGAGACGGTACGACTGGATAAGACCGACCGCCTCGTAGTGGCGCAGAGCGCGTTGCGACACACCCAGTCGCGCGGCCATCGCGCTGATCGACAGAAACATGTCGGTGGAGGAGACGTCCGGCGTCATGAGAACTCCACCAGCACCTCGTCGGCCGCGACCGGATCGCCGCCCTTGGCGTTGACGGCCTTCACGACGCCATCGCGCTCGGCGCGGATGATGTTCTGCATCTTCATGGCCTCGAGCACGCAGACGACCTCACCCTCGCGGACGAGCTGTCCGGCGACGACGTCCATGGAGACGACCAGGCCCGGCATGGGCGAGAGCACCAGCTTGGAGGTGTCGGCGGCCTGCTTCTCGGGCAGCTTGTTGTGCAGTTCGGCCGAGCGCGGCGTCAGGACCAGCACCCGGGCCTTGGTGGCGCGGTGGCGGATGTCGAAACCCTCGGCGGCCGGCGTGGCCTGGACGGTGAAGGCCTTGCCGTTCAGCGCGGCCTTGAACACCGGCTTGCCCGGACGCCAGTCGATGTCGGTCAGGGTCAGGGCGCGGTTCTCGTCAAGAAGCGCGACGATCACGTCGGCCTCGCCGGAGACCTTCACGGAACGCTTGGCGTGGCCAACCGCGACCACCCACTCGTCACGCGCCGGCCCGATCAGGCCCGAGGCGTAGGAGCGGGCTCGCGTGGCGTAGACCCGCTGCATCGCCGCGCCGACGGCGGTCAGGATGTCGATCTGGTCGGCCGTCGGGGCCGCGCCGTGGAAGCCCTCGGGGAACTCGTCCTTGATGTAGTTGGTCGAGATCTTGCCCGAGCGGAACCGCTCCTGGTCCATCACCGCGGCCAGGAACGGGATGTTCTGGCCAAGGCCCTCGATGTGGAAATCCTCCAGCGCCCGGCCCATGCCGTCGATCGCCGCCAGTCGGGTCGGCGCCCACGCGCACAGCTTGGAGATCATCGGGTCGTAATACATCGAGATCTCGTCGCCTTCGCGCACCCCGGCGTCGTTGCGGATCGTGTAGGCGCCGTGCTCGCCCTCATCCGGCGGGTCGTAGCGGACCAGGCGGCCGATGCTGGGCAGGAACTTGCGGTACGGGTCCTCGGCGTAGATGCGGCTCTCGATGGCCCAGCCGTTGATCTTCAGGTCCTTCTGCGCGAAGGCCATCTTCTCCCCGTAGGCCGAGCGGATCATCTGCTCGACCAAGTCGAGGCCCGTGATCAGCTCGGTGACCGGGTGCTCGACCTGCAGGCGGGTGTTCATCTCCAGGAAGAAGAAGCTCTTGTCCTGGCCGGCGACGAACTCGACCGTGCCGGCGCTATCGTAGTTCACCGCCTTGGCCAAGGCGACGGCCTGGGCGCCCATGGCGGCGCGGGTGGCCTCGTCCAGCAGCGGCGACGGGGCTTCCTCGATGACCTTCTGGTTGCGGCGCTGGATCGAGCACTCGCGCTCGAACAGGTGGACGACGTTGCCGTGCTTGTCGCCCAGCACCTGGATCTCGATGTGGCGCGGGCTCTCGATGAACTTCTCGATGAAGATGCGGTCGTCGCCAAAGCTGGCCTTGGCCTCGGCGCGGACGGCCGGGAAACCCTCCTCGACGTCCTTGCGGTTCCAGGCGACGCGGATGCCCTTGCCGCCGCCGCCGGCCGACGCCTTGATCATCACCGGATAGCCGATCTGTTCGGAGATCGTCACCGCCTCGGCCGTGTCGGCGATCTCGCCGATATGGCCAGGGACGCAGGAGACGCCGGCGGCCTGCGCGAACTTCTTGCTCTCGATCTTGTCGCCCATGGCCGAGATGGCGCCGGGGTTGGGACCGATGAACACGATCCCCTCGTCGGCGCAGCGCTGGGCGAAGCCGGCGTTCTCCGACAGGAAGCCGAAGCCCGGATGCAGGGCCTCAGCGCCCGTGGCCTTGCACGCCGCGATGATCTTGTCGGCCACCAGATAGCTCTGATTGGCAGGCGAGGCCCCGATGTGCACGCTCTCGTCGGCCATCTCGACGGCCAGGCTGCCGGCGTCGGCGTCGGAATAGACCACCACCGTCTTGATGCCCAGGCGGCGGCAGGTCTTGATCACGCGGACGGCGATTTCGCCACGGTTGGCGATCAGGAGTTTTTCGAACATGGACCGCGCTCGCTGACAGGCATTGGAGGTGGGATTGAGGACTGATCGTCAGCGCCGACTTCGACCGTCATGACGACGTCGCCATAGTCATCGATGACCAGCACGCGGTTGTTAATCATCAGTACTTGGCTGTTGATCTCATCGACGAATGTTGGCGGAGACGCGCCGCTATGCTTCCACCACACGCCGAGACGAAAGAGCCGACCGCACCGTGCGTCGAGCATTCCCGGCCAACGGCCATCGCCATATCCTGCCAGGATCCAGCCGAGCGCGTCCCGTTCTGAAGGATCGGTCGTTTCAGTCACGGCGAAGCCCCGCCGCTCCCGCCAGGCGTCTGCGACCCACTTGAGTTTTGAGATCCGCCTCGCGGGAGATTTTCGGCCCGATCGTCCCGCTGATGATGCAAGACCTGTCGACCGCCAACGCCCCGCTTCTCATCGAGGCGCCAGCCGAATAGCGCCATCAAGCCGGATCGCCGCCGCGTTCAAGTAGGCGTTGCTGCAGATTTCGACGACCAGTGAGGCGTATTCAGCGCCCGTTCCCAGCCGCGCCGGGAACGGTACGCTCGTTGCAAGGCTTTCGCGTACGGCCGGTGGCAAGCTCGCCATCATCGGCGTTTCGAAAAGTCCCGGGAGAATGGTGTTGACTCGTATGCCCTCACTGGCCAAGTCGCGGGCGATGGGAAGGGCCATCCCTTGAACACCCGCCTTCGACGCCGCATAGGCGGCCTGTCCGATCTGCCCGTCCTCGGATGCGATGGACGCCGTCGAAACGACCACTCCGCGCTCGCCATTTGCCAGGCGCTCAAGCGACACCATTCCCAAAGTCGCCAGTGCGATACATCGAAACGTGCCGCCCAGATTGACGCGAAGAACACGATCGAAGTCATCCGTCGACGCGGCCGTCAGCGCCCCATCGCTTCTTCGCCGCGACACGGTCTTGGCGCCGATCACGATGCCCGCGCAGTTCACGAGGATGCGCTCCTGACCGTGACTTGCGCGAGCCTCCGCGAGGCCCGCGATCACGTCCGCATCGCTCGTGACGTCAACTCGACAGGCGAGGCCGCCGCATTCGGCCGCGACCATCTGAGCCCGCTCTAGATTCATGTCGAAGATCGTCACCTTCACGCCTTCGGCCGCCAAGCGTCGCGCCGTGGCTTCGCCAAGGCCGGAAGCGCCCCCCGTCACAATGGCCGCGATGTCGGAATTGAGTTGCATGGAGTTCCCCGGCCCTAGAGCGGAATGTTGTCGTGCTTCTTCCAGGGGTTCGACAATTCCTTCCCCTTCAGGCTCTTGAGCCCCCGCACGATCCGGCGGCGCGTGCCATGCGGCATGATCACGTCATCCACATAGCCGCGCTGGGCCGCCACGAACGGATTGGCGAAGCGGTCCTTGTACTCGGCCTCGCGGACGGCCAGGGCCTCTGGGTCCTTGGCCTCCTGGCGGAAGATGATCTCCACCGCCCCTTTGGCCCCCATCACCGCGATCTCGGCGGTCGGCCAGGCGTAGTTGAGGTCGCCGCGCAGATGCTTGGAACTCATCACGTCATAGGCGCCGCCATAGGCCTTGCGGGTGATGACCGTGATCTTCGGCACCGTGGCCTCGGCATAGGCGAACAAGAGCTTGGCGCCGTGCTTGATCAGGCCGCCGTACTCCTGCTTGGTCCCCGGCATGAAGCCCGGGACGTCGACCAGGGTGATGATCGGGATGTTGAAGGCGTCGCAGAACCGCACGAAGCGCGCGGCCTTGCGGCTGCTGTCGATATCGAGCACCCCGGCCAGCACCTGCGGCTGGTTGGCGACGATGCCGACCGTCTCGCCATCCATGCGGGCGAAGCCGCAGACGATGTTCTTGGCCCATTCGCTGCTGATCTCGAAGAAGTCGGCCTCGTCGACCATCTTCAGGATCAGCTCCTTGATGTCGTAGGGCTTGGTCGGATCGGCCGGCACCAGGGTGTCGAGGCTCATCTCCTCGCGATAAGGCTCGTCGAAGCTCTCGCGCTCCGGGGCCGGCTCGCGGTTGGACGACGGCAGGAAGTCGACCAGGCGGCGCACCTGGGTCATGGCCTCGAGATCGTTCTCGAACGCGCCCTCGGCGACACCGGACTTGGCCGCGTGAACCCGGGCCCCGCCCAGTTCCTCTGCGGTGACGACCTCGTTGGTGACGGTCTTCACGACGTCCGGACCGGTCACGAACATGTAGCTCGTGTCCTTCACCATGAAGATGAAGTCGGTCATGGCGGGCGAATAGACGTCGCCGCCGGCGCAGGGGCCCATGATCACGCTGATCTGCGGCACCACGCCCGAGGCCATGACGTTCTCGAGGAAGATGTCGGCATAGCCGGCCAGGCTGTCGACGCCCTCCTGGATGCGCGCCCCGCCGGCGTCGAACAGCCCGATGATCGGCGCGCCCACCTTCATGGCCTGGCGCTGGACCTTGACGATCTTGGCCGCGTGGGCGCCGCTCAGCGAGCCGCCGAACACGGTGAAGTCCTTGGAGAAGACGTAGACCACCTTGCCGTTGATCGTGCCCCAGCCGGTGACCACCCCGTCGCCCGGCACCTTCTGGGCGTCCATGCCGAAGTCGGCGCAGCGGTGCTCGACGAACATGTCGAACTCCTCGAAGGAACCCTCGTCCAGCAGCAGGTCGATGCGTTCGCGCGCCGTCAGCTTGCCCTTGGCGTGCTGGGCTTCGACGCGCTTCTCGCCACCGCCGGCCTTGGCCTGGGCGCGACGACGGTCGAGTTCCTCGAGAATGTGCTGCAAGGCGACGGATCTCTCGCAATGGGATCGCAAAGAACCGGCCGCCAAGCCGACAAGCGGCTCGGCGGCCTAGGTTTCCGGAGGTGGGCTCCGGCTGGGTGGGAGGAACGCTGTAAAAACATCGCTCTATTGCAAAATGCGATTTTTGCGCTTGCCGGCAACAAAAACCGGATCAAAATCAAGCTTTGAAGCCAGATTGAGTGAGCGAAATCTGTAAAGCTGCAAAGTTGTGAAAATGCGAGATAAACTGTTCATCGGCCCCAAGCTCCGCCTGCTGCGCCAAGCGAAAGGCTGGAATTTGGAGGCCTGCGCCACACGGCTTGGCTTGTCGGCAAGCTATCTCTCGCAAATCGAAGCCAATCAGCGGCCGGTGACCGCGCGGGTTGTGATCGATGTGATGCGGGTCTTCGAGGTCGAGGCCGCGACCCTCGATGTCGCCGACGACCAACGGATGGTCGCGGATCTACGCGAGGCTACGGCCGACACGATCCCCGGCGGCGAGCCTCCGGGGCTGCAGGAACTGAAGTCGGCAGTCGCCAACACGCCGAACCTGGCCCGGGCCTTCCTGGCGCTACATCACGCCTATCGTCGACTTGATGAGCGCCTCAAGACGACCGAGGAAGCGGTATCCCTGGACGAGCGGGGCGCGGCCAGCGCCCTCCTGCCCTATGAGGAAGTCCGCGACTTCTTCCACTACAAGAACAACTACGTTCATAGCCTGGACGTTGCCGCTGAAGCCCTCTCGGCCGAACTCGGCTTGGATGGCCCCGAGCCTGTCGAGACGGTGCTGGAGCGCTGGTTGAGGGAAAAACAGGGCATAGGCGTGACACGATCAGCCGAGCCGGATCTTCTACGCCGGTTCGATCCGGCAGCGGGCCTTTTGACCCTCGGCGCGCCCCAGGGCCCCGCCACGCGATCGTTCCAAATGGCCTATCAGATCGTCGCCGCATCGCTCTCTGATACGGTCGAAATGGAGTTGGGGGCGGCGGGCTTTCGTAGCGAGGGCGCGGCCAAGGTTTGCCGCACCGCGCTGTTGAACTATGCGGCGGGCGCGATGCTCTTGCCGTATGAGCGTTTCCGCGAAGCCGCACTCGCAACGCGACACGACACTGAGCGCCTGAGCCTCATGTTCCAGACGAGCTTGGAACAGGTTTTCCATCGGCTCTCGACGCTCCAGCGACCCGGCGCGCGGGGCGTGCCGTTCTATTTCGTGCGTGTCGATCAAGCCGGCAACATCACCAAGCGCCACAGCGCCACACGGCTTCAGTTCGCCCGCTTTGGCGGGACCTGCCCGCTGTGGAACGTGCACGACGCCTTCGCCACCCCCGACAAGTGGCTCGTACAACTGGCCGAAATGCCGGATGGCGTCGGCTATGTCAGCATCGCCAAGGGCGTCGTCAAACCCTCGGGCGCTTACCTACAGCCCGATCGGCGCTACGCGCTGGGTTTAGGTTGTGAAGTGCAGTACGCTGACAGTCTCGTCTATGCACAAGGCTTGGACCTGAAAGGTCCGCCGGCCCGGATTGGGGTTAGCTGTCGGATTTGCGAGCGTAACGACTGCTCGCAACGGGCTTTCCCGCCCGTGGATCGAGCCTTCGAGGTGCTCGAACATGAACGCCGCTCGGTGCCTTTCTCTCTTGAAACTTAGGGCGTTGCGGCCGGTTCGGTCGACATGACGCTGCAGCGCCGCCAAGTCTGGCTAGCGCACGGCGACGGACACCGCCGTCACCTAGCGCTAGCTGGCGACGATCCTTTGCATCAGGCCTTCGCGGGCAAGGTCGCGTTCTTGTCGAAGAGACCCACGCCCCAACCGGGCGTGGCGCCGACATAGAGGGTGTTGACGAGCACAGCTCGGCGCGCCGCTTCGGGATCTTGATTGATCAGCGCCACGAAGGTCGCCAATCCCATGGCTTCAAGACCAAAGTTGAGCACCGAACTCCAATGCAAGGCGCCTTCGAAGTAGGCGTCGGACCACTTGTCGTTGGATTCGCCGCCCCATGTCTTCAGGCCCAGCAACACCGCCCGCTTCCAAAGATCGCGCAGATTTTCCTGCCCAGGCTCGCCGCGAATGATCTTCTCGTAGGCGTCCGGATTGCCGGTCACGGCGCCTTCGAATTTGGAACGCCAGACCTTCAGGTAGAGCGGCGACGGCAGATCGTAGTCGACCCGCATGAAATCCCGAACATTGATCCGTACGGAACTGGGCTTGGCCGGGCGTTGCGGACGACGGCGGCCCACCGGGGGATCTTCGGTCTTCACCACCTGCACACCGGCATTATAGGCCATGCCGTGCACCGGCCCGGTGGTGGAGTCATCGCGGATCAGGGTTGGCAGAATGCTGAGGCAGCTGGCGGGACCGCCGGCCAGGGCGTTTAGGCGCAGAGTCATCTTTTCGGCCATGTCTTGCTGGCTCCTGGCCAGGCGGGCCGCGGCCTGCTGAACGACAGCGTCGGGCATGGCGGGCGCGCTGTCCCACTTTTCGCGTAAACGCCGCAGCTCAACCCCACCCCAGACGCTGGAAGCATAGATCGCCCAGGCCTGGGGTCCGATATCCTTGGCGTCCAAGGTCCCATCCATGATCGAGGCCGACAAACGGTCCGTCATCCAGCCGTTGAATCCCAGCCAGTAGATGTCCTGGCTCTGCAACCGGGCCGCAGTCGGAGCGAACTCGGCCGCAAGGGCCTCCATCAACGCCGGAGACTCCGGCATAACCTTGGCGAGCTCAGGACCGAGGGGCGCGGCGCCGGCGAACCGGGCGGCCCCGGCGCTAGTCACTGCCTGCGCCGCTGCCGGGAGGCTCATCGCCAGCGCCGCGGAGCCTGCTCCGGCGAGAATGGTGCGCCTGTCGTATTGCATGTTTGTCGCCTTATGAATTTGATCGCTGTGTCCGCCAAAGCCGATCGCTAAGCCGTCACGGTGGGAAGGTGCGCGCCCGTGTCGATAAGGCCGAGCAGCCAGCCCGGGGTCGCGCCGAGGTAGAGGGCGTTGCCCATTACGGCGAGCTTGGCCGCCTCGGGATCCTGATTGATCACAGCCGCGATCGCGGCGAGGCCGACGGCCTCCATGCCGAAGGTCAGGATCGAGCTCCAGCGAATGGTTTCGTCGAAATAGGCGTCGGTCCAATTGTCCTGAGAATCCCCGCCCCAGGTGGTGTTCCCGAACGCAACGCCTTTGCGCCATAGGTCGCGCAGGTCAGTCTGACCGGCTTCGCCGACGATGACCCTCTCGTAGGCCTCGGGATTGGCGGTGACCGCGCGCTCGTAAGCCGAGCGCCAGACCTTCAGGTAGTGCGGCGTCGGCAGGTCGTAGTCGACCCGCATGAAGTCACGACCGTTGATGCGTAACGCCGCGGGCTTGGGCTGGCGGTGCGGTCGTCGTTGACCGATCGGCGGATCCTCGGTCTTCACCACTTGGACGCCGGCATTGTAGGCGATGCCATAGACTGTGCCGGAGGTGCCGCCTTCACGCATCAGGGACGGCAGTAGGGCAAGGCACGCCTCGCCGCCGGCATTCACCGCCGCCATGCGCTGACGCATCTGGGCCAATATGCCCATTTGCACGTCGGCGAACGGCGGCGAGAACTTGATCCCCATCTTGGCGATCACCGGGGGCATGCCCCAATGTTCGCGCAACTCCAGCCCGCCCCAATAGCTGGACGCGTAGATGGCCCAAGCCTGGGCGCCGAGCTGCTCGGGGCTGACCTTCCCCTCCATGACCGGACCGGAAAGACGGTCGGTCATCCAGCCGTTCAAGCCCGCCCAATAGGCCTGGGGCGTCGACAGGGTCGTCGCCGTCGATGCGAACTCCGTCGCCAGGGCGTCGGCCAAGGCCGGATCGGCGGGCATCACGTCCGCCAGATCGGGCAGCAGGGGCGGCGCGCCACCCGCGAGGCGGACCTTGGCCAATTGCGGGTGCTTGGTGGTGTCACTCATGACGTGTCCCCAATCTTCCATGGTCAAGAGCCGAAGGCGTAGCGCAGGGACACGCCAAAGGTGCGCGGGTCGCCGTAGATGTTGGAGGTGAAGCCGAGCGACTTGGACTGGTCGCTGATGTTCACGATGTAGTCCTTGTCGGCGAGGTTCTTGGCCCAAACCCCGGCGGTGATCGGGCGGCCGCCGATGTTGCGAACCTCGATATTGAGATCGAGCAGACCGTAGCCGTTGGTAAAGGCGTAGGGTTGGCCGATATTGCTGTCCGTGAAGGTCACATCACCGACGTAGGCGTAGCTTAGGCTGGCCGACAGCTCGCCGAACGACAGGTCGTGGTGGAAGGTGCCCGAGAGGTTGTAGGTCACCTTTGGCGCTTGGGCGAAGCGATTGCCGGTGGCGCTGCCTGAGATCGCCGTGGCGTCGAACCGATCGTACACCGTGTCTAGCAGGCCCAACGAGCCATTGACGTCGAACATCGAACTGGGCCGCGCCTGGATCTCGAGCTGGGCGCCTTTGATGGTCGCTTCTGCGGCGTTGAACGTGCCCGCGATGGTCACGTTGTTGACGAAGCGCACCACGCTGCGCTGGATGTCTTTGTACTTGCCTTGGAAGGCCGCGAGGTTGGTCCGCACGGGCATGTCACCCAGATGCCAGTCGGCCTTGACACCCACCTCGTAGTCCGTGAGGTGCTCAGGGGCGTAGCTGCCAAGGTCGGTGTTGATGATCCCCTGGTTGAAGCCCCCGGCGTTGTAGCCCGTCCGCGTCGTGGCGTAGACCAGCAGGTCCGGCGTCACTTGATAGTCTAGTGAGACCAGATAGGTCAGCGCATCGAACTTCGCCGCTTGGCGCTGCTGGCACGCTGCGAAATTGACGCCCGGCACGGCCGGATTCAGCCCGCATTTCAGGCCCGGCAAGATGCTGGATGCGACGTTCTTCTGATCATCGTTGGTTTGCCGCAGGCCGGCGGTGAGGGACAACCGGTCGGTCAGCTTGAAGTTGCCTTGGGCATAGAAGGCGGTTGAGCGGTTGTCGGCGTGCGAGGGCGAGGTCTGCGCCGTCGCCGGACCGAACGGAGCGCCGACCGGGTTCAGGATCTGCAGCGAGTTTTCGTTGTTGGAAATCACATGTCTTAGGAACACGCCCCCGACGAGGTCGAGCCGACCGTCCAGCAGCTTGGCCCGCCCCTGGACTTCCTGGATCCACTCGTGGGTCCGATTGTAGTCCTGACCATAGACGAACGGGACGTTGAACGAAGTCTTGTTGGAGAGGTTCTTGCTCTGGCTCTTCCGATAGGATGCGATGTACTTCAGGCTCAGGTCGTCGGTCAGGTCATAGGTCAAGACGTTCTGGAAGCCGACCTCTTCGCCGTGCGAATAGGCCGGAAACGCGCTGGCGATCTTACGTATGCCGAATGCTTCCTGTTGCTGCTGGAGGCCAACCAGCAGGGTGGGGCCGTAGACGCACGCCGCGTAGGTCGCAGGACAAGCGCCGCCGGGATAGTGGTAGGTGATGGCCGCGAAGAGATGGCCGCCGGTCTTGCCGTAGTCCGCCAACGTGTAGTTGTTGATCTTGTCGGTAGGCGTGAACAGCACGCCAACCCGATAGGCTTGGCGAACAATGTCTTGGGCGTCATCGCCGAGCGTGTTTTCCACCACGCCGCCGCGATCGGTGATCTGGGCCCCCAGGCGTACCTTCAGCATGTCGCTGACCGGGATGTTCAGCACGCCGGTGAACTGGCGCCGATCATAGTTGCCCAGTTCGCCAGCGACCGAGCCTTCGAAGACGTCGGTCGGCTTTTTGGGCGTGAAGAGAATGGCGCCGCCCGTCGAGTTGCGGCCGAACAGCGTCCCTTGCGGACCTGAGACGGCCTGGACGGAGGATAGGTCGTAGAGCTGCAGGTTCACCGCCGAGGCGCCCGCCTGGCCGCTGGGTGTGGGCACCTCGTTGAGATAGGTGACGACCCCGGTGCGGATCCCCCGCAAGGAGTAGGATGCGCCATTGGCCTGGGTGCCCATCACGACGCTGAGCGTCGGCACCATCTTTTGCAGATCCAGGCCGGACTGGATAACATTCTTCTGCAGGCTCTCAGCGGAGATGGCGGTCACAGTGACCGGTACGGACTGGGCCTGCTCCTCAGCCCGGCGGGCGGTGACGACCACCTCCTCCAACTCGTTGTTCTGGGGCTTGGCCTGGGCAAATGCAGCCCCGGCGAAAGCCGAGGTCCCCATCGCGAGCGCCAATAGGCTGGCCGCCTGCAACCATTGCTTCGTCATCGTTTCCCCCTGACGCACCTTGGACGGCCCGTCTTATGCTTCGTAAGTCGATCGCCTTAGGCGTCTGTCCTTGATAGCCCTGCGCCGGGGTCCGCGGGGGCAAAATCGTAAAACCCATATTTCTTTTTATCTATTGCCTGAGCGCGCCCTAGCGGACCCATTGCCGCCGACATCATCAGGGATTGCCCATGCCCGCACGAGCCGAAGACACCGTCGCCGAGTTTCTGTCCCAATTAGATATGGAGCAGCCGGACTTGGCGCGGCTGATGGCCTACTTCAGCGCCGACGCGCGTTATTTTAGCCGCGTAAGGCACGCCGAGCCCCTGCGGGGGCGGGCGGCGATCGAAGAGGAACTGCGCAGTCAATTTTCACGCTATCGCGATTGTCGCTGCCAAATCCTGTCCGTGGCGTCCAACGGCGCGCAAGTCTTCACCGAACGGGCCGACACCGTGACCATGCGCAAGGACGACCGTAACGTGACCGTGCTGGTCTGCGCTGTCTTCGATATCGACGACAACGGGAAGATCCACTATTGGCGCGAATACTGGGATCTGGCGGATATCGAAGCGCAGATAACGGCAAGCGCACCGTAAAGATAGAACGACATCGAAGTATCGCGAAATACGATAGCGCCAGCCCAACGCGATCAACTCGTCAGATATTCTCGCGCCGTCCGTTAGGTCTTGTGCGTTCGCGTCCAAGGTCTATCGTGGGGTAATAGCTGAAGCGGCCACAAGAGCCGCGAGGCGAGGAAACAGCGTGGTCGCCAATGTCGGACAAAAAAGTTCGGTCGCTGCAACGCGTCATCGAGGTGGCTGGCGAGGCCTTCGCCTGTCGCAAGTTCAACGATGTCTCGATCAGCGAGATCTCAGAGGTCGCGCGGTGTTCGACCTCCACCATTTACGCGGTCTTCGGAAACAAGGAGGCCTTGTTTCTGAACGCGATGTCTCATCTGCTGAAGACCACCGCCCCTCGCCCCTCCCCTGAGCAGCGGCCGTCACTCCATATTCTGCTGAGCTTCGCCGAAGCCCGCATCCGAGCCTTGGCCAATCCGGTCCGGCGCGGCGCGGTCAGAGCGATCAGTTCCCAGATCGATCTGGCATCGCCCCTGATCGACATGTTGGCGCACCAACAGTGCGGCGAGGTCGCCCGGCTCCTACAGGCCGAGGTCGTTCATTGCGTCGAGAGCGGGGTCATTCGCCCCCTCGAGCCGCATCTGATCGTCTACACCGTCATGGCGGTGACCGCCTACGAGCCGGTGGTCTATGGCTTGCTCTACGGCGACGAAAAGGCGGTGGACGTGATGAAGCTGGTTGAACGCGCCTTCCTGCCGCTTGTCTCGGCCGAGGGCGCCAGACAGCTGGCCACTTATCTTGGGAAAGCGCCGGTCGAGGCCGATGCCCCCCGCGAGCGCCTTCGCGCCGCGGGTTGATCACGGTCAGATCTCCGGAAAGCCAGCCTTTATCGAGGCGTTACGATCAGTGTGCTCGTGCATCTCGATGATCTTGCCGCCGCGCACGATCGCCACGCAGTGAAAGCGATTGATGTAGTCGTAGGTGGGGTAGATGACGTCGGTGTTGATCAGGACCGACGCCCTGTCGCCTTCAACCGTCATGCCTGAAATCACCTTGCTGTAACGCACCGGGGAGACCGGCGGGCCCATGGCGGCCATTTTCGGCATCAGCTTGGCGAAGAAGTCGAACATGTCGTCATAGCCGCGGCCGTTCACCCACCAACGGAAGCCGGGTGCGGTGAGCTCCCGCGCCAGGTTGGTCGGACCTGGGGCGAGAAAAGCCTCGGCCACGGCGCGGGTCTTGGCCTCATCGATATCGTCGGGACGGGCCGCGGGCCAGGGATCAAGGCCGGGAGGAACCGCCTGGGAGACCTTGAAACGCGGGGGCCGCGCGCGCGGATCGGTCCACTCGCGCACCGAGACGATATGGTTGTCCCGCACCTGGAACAGGTGGTGATAGACGATGAAGATGGGCTCGCCGTTTTCCACGGTCGCGGTCTCATACTCGACCGCGACCCGGTCATCCTGCGCCGCCATGCCAAGTATCGAAGACTTGCGGCTGATCGCCTGGTCGAAACGGCGACGATTGATGGCCATGATCGTCGCTCGGTCGAAGTCGCCACGCGAAACGATCCACCATTTGACTTCTGGAGACACCAGGGCTTCGACGGCCGCTATATCACCGCGATCGGTGGCTTCGATGTAAGCCTTCACCAGAGCCTTGTTGCGGGAGCGGGGCTCCGCCGCCTCGGCCAGCGCCTGTCCTGCGAGCCCGAGAACCGGCGCGGAGAGGCTGGTTTGCAGCAGCTGTCGCCGGTGCGGATCCATGGATTTCCCCCTTAAAAAATCCGAGCCTTTCGATTCGCTCGGCGGCCACTGCTGCCGGTGGCGCTTTCCCAATGTCTAATCCTATATACCAATTAGTCAATTCAACCCTCGTCTGGCGCCGACTTCTCGGTTATGCGAGGTTTGCAAGGGCGATGAGGACTTATGGCTGACATTGGCCGCTCAGCGGTGCTACGGGCCCTCCCCGTACTGCGCGACATTATCTTGCGGCTTCCGGCCGGCGCTTTTATCGGCTCGGAAACCGAATTGATCGCCCGCATCGGCGTCAGCGCGCCAACGCTGCGACAGGCCGCGCGACTGCTCGAACATGAGGAACTGCTGGTCATTCGTCGGGGCGTCGGCGGCGGCTTCTTCGGCCGTCGCCCCAGCGCCGAAACAGTGGCGCGCTCGGCCGCCCTGTTCCTCAACCTACAGAACACTCCGATCGAGGAGGTCTATAGCGCCGCTCAGGCCATCAACGCCGAAGTACTGAAGCGCGCGGCTCTCTCCGACAATGATGCGGAACGGGCCCGCCTGGGGGAGATGCTGGAAGAGTGGCGCGGTTCTGAGGAATCTCTCGGCCGCGACGCCTTCATCGTTGTGGCCGAACGGCTCACCGATCAGATGGCGACCTTGGCCGGAAACGCTCCCTTGGCGCTGTTCTTGCGCGTATTCCGCTACATCTCGCTCTCGGAGCCCGGCGTGCTGAGCCGATACGACTCCAATCGCGAGGAGTGGAAAACCGCGTATATCGCGCTCGCCCAGGCCGTATTTGACCGCGACGCCCGTGCGGCTATCGCCGCTGCTGAACGATTGTCCGGCTTGGCAGCCAGTTCCGTCGAAAGCACCGATCGATAGCCGTTGCGCGACCAAGTCGGATGCGATCCGAGACATGAGCGCGGCCTCCCTGAACGGATCCTAAGCTTGGCGCAGGCTAGGCCAGGTGAGCGTCCACAGCGGCCACACCCCGTTTGCGGTCGAGATCGGCCATGTTGATGTACTCGCGCCATCGGCTGATGCGGCCGTCTTCATTCAGCTCGTAGACGGCGACCATCTGATGGGGACAGGCGCCGCCGCGCATCACCGCCCAGTCGGAGCGTTCCTGCAGCACGACCCTGGGGGTCGAGACCGCCCGCAGCGTGTTACACTTGTTGTTCGAGGCGTATCGCATCTGGCGCAGGATTTCCGCGCGGAGGGCTTCGCGCCCCCGGACCACCGGACCGCCGGGCATCCAAAGACGCCACTCCGCGTCGGGCGCCATCATCGCTACGATGCGTTCGACGTCAGGCCTGCTGGCGTCCGAACCATCGCCCCACGCATCACAGAAATCCTGCACGAACCGCTGTTCGGACGTGGCGGGAGACTGCAGGGACGCTGTGATCGCGCCGCCCTCGCTCGCCTCGGGAACCGGGCGATAGCTCTCCGCCGCACCTTCTAGGCCTGATACGGCGTCGATATTGGCGCCCGTATGCTCGACGAAATCCTTCAGGTCGAAATAGTCGCGGTAGGCGGTGATCAGATTGTCCTCATCCACCTCAAACACTCCAGCGATGTATTGCGTCAGAGGCTTGCCGTTGCGGATGAAGGAGTCCTCGCGTTCGGCGATGACGGTGTCCTCGCTCGACGCGATATGGAGGATCTTGCACATGAAGCCTCCGACGTACTGCAATTGCCGCTCGATCTCTTGGCGAATGGCCTCCCGCCCGCGGATGGAGGGACCGTCGGGCATGTAGAGGGTCCACACCGCTTCGGGAGCAAAGCAGGCGACGATCCGGTCAACATCCGGCTCGTAGGCCCCTTCACCCCATGCGCCCAGCATCTCCCGCACCACGGCTTCCTGTTTCGCGCCCATGTCGTCCTCCTATCGTTCGGGGTGGTTGCCGACCCCGCCAGCGACCGCAGGGCGCGCCAGCCAGGGCGGAGGCGCCGTCGCTTGAGCGCTCGTGAAGCGCTGGTGAATGATCGGAAGGTTCCATGTCGCCCGATCACCGACAACGCCACCTGCGGCGGCTCGGCTTGACCGCGAGTCAACCTGGGCTCGGCTGCGCGGAAGTGACGTCGGGCCTCATCTGGAAAACAAACGACGCCCCACCCGGCGCGCCAGACACAGAACAGGAAGACTCATGGCCGCACCTTCCAGCAGCGATCGTCCCTACCCCGCCCGCGAGGGGCGCTTGCCGCGCCACCTGGAAGAAGTGACGGCGCCCTGGCTCACCGGCCTGATGTCGCACCGTTATCCCGGTCTCGTGGTCGAGGCCGCCAAAATCGTCGAGGTCAGGAACGGCCACACCACCAAGCTGCGCTTGGAGCTGCAGCTGAACGCTGTCGGGCGGGCGGCCGGTGTCCCTCGCCAGGTCTGCCTTAAGTCAAACTGGTCTGAGGGTTTCGAGAGCGGGAACATTTGCGAACTGGAAGCCCGGTTCTACTATTTCATGCGCGAGCAGCTCAGCGCACCCGTCGTACGGAGCTACTATGCCGACTGGGATGGCGACGGTGGCGGGCGCGGCCTTGTCATCATGGAAGACCTGGGCGCGTCCCCCGGGCAGTTCGGTCACAGTTCGCATCATCTAGGCGTCGATGGGGTCGCCAAGGCCTTGGAAAGTCTTGCCATATTGCACGGCGCCCTGTGGGACAGCCCCCAGCTGGACGAGCAGGCCTGGCTGCATGCCTCCATGGACACTCCAGTCGATACCGACCAACTCCTGCGCATGTACAACTACATCGGGCTGAACCTCCCAAAGCCCGAGTACAGGGCCGTTTTGCCTCATTGGCTGTACGAGACACCCGAGCTGTTCAGCCACGCCTATGATGAACTCGCGGCCTTCGAGAGGGCCCAGACGACGCCCCGCTGCCTGGTTCATGGTGACGCCCACCAAGGCAACAGCTTCCTTCGGACCGATGGCGAACGGGTCTGGCACGACTGGCAGCTTGTTCGGAAGGGCCGTCCCTGGCGCGACGTCACCTATCTCATGTTGGGCGCCTTGACCGTGGAGGAACGGCGGCGATGGGACCGCGACCTGGTGACCCACTATTGTGAAGCACTCACGGCCACGGGCGCTCGCGGCGTGCTCGCAAAAGACGCCGCGTTTTAACAAGTGCGGCGCTGGCCGGTCTACGGCGCCCAGGCTTGGCTGGCCAATGTCGATCAATGGGGCCAGGGGGGCCTCGCCATGGTGGAGCGCTTCTTCAGCGCCATGGAGGATTACGGCACGATCGAGGGGCTGACACGTGGCAAGGCCCCGCGCCGTCAGGTCAAGCTGGGAGAAGGCGCCCGCGAGATCGCCTCGGGTCTGCGTGCTCTGCTGTAAGGCGGAGCTTAGCCCAGGTCTCGTCCACGCCGGCTGGGGTGCGGTCGGCGATATATCCGACCGTCAGGCCATGCCCGCCCGCTCGCCAGTAAAGCGCATGGCCGCGTCCGATTGGGCGTCCCCCGCCAGGAGCCGGGCGAGGCCCGCTTGACTGCCAGTCAAACCGCGATCGTTGCCGGTTCAAGGCGATCCCCTTACGCCAAAGACCGAAACAAGAGCCGACCGAAGCCGGCGAGGGGGAGGACAGTGCGAGGCTGCGACTTCGCCGACCGCCGATCTTCCGCGCCGCCCGTACTTGAAGGACAGCCGGTGAGCCCCTCCGAACGCGACGCGAAATTCCTTGAACGCTACGGACCGTGGGTGCTGGTTTCCGGCGCCTCGGAAGGCACCGGCGCCGCGTTCGCGCTACAGGCTGCGTCCAGGGGCGCCAACGTCATCCTCGTCGCTCGCCGCGTGGACAAGCTCGAGGAGTTGGCCGCGACGATACAAGACACTTACGGCGTCGAAGTCGCCATCCAGTCCATCGACCTATCGCTACCGGGGGCAGCGGCGTCGCTTCAGGCGGCGGCCGCCGGCAAGGATTTGGGTCTCGTGGTCTTCAATGCGGGCGGCGATAGTGTCGGCGGGCGCTTTTTGGACAGCAGCTATGAGCAGTGGCGCGTGCTGCTTCAGCGCAACATCGACCTTCTGACCGAGGCTTGTCACCGCTTCGCGAGCTACTTTGTCGACCGCGGCCGAGGTGGCATTGTTCTGGTCGGCTCGGAAGCCGCCCTTCAGGGCATCGGCCGCTTGGCGCTCTACACCGCCACCAAGGGCTATGCCCTGAACCTCGGCGAAAGCCTGTGGCGCGAGCTCAAGCCCAAGGGCGTAGACGTGCTCAACCTCCTGATCGGCGCCACGGACACGCCCAAACTGCGCACCGTCTTCGCCAAGAATGGCTTGGCCCACGACGCCGTGCCGCTGACCCCGCCTGCGGAAGTTGCTCGGGTGGGGTTAGGCGCTCTGGGCGATGGCCCCACCGTGGTGCTGAACGCCTTGGACGATGACGACAACCCTCTTCTCTCTCGCCGCCTGCGCCGCGAGCGAGTGGTTTGGCAGAGTGAGTTTCTCAACAATTTCTACGGACCGGAATAGCGCGCCATGAGACGGCTCGAGCGCAAGATCGCCATCGTGACCGGAGGCGCTGGTGGTATCGGCGTCGCCACCGGGCGCCGGCTTGCCGACGAAGGCGCCGTGGTGGTTTTGGCCGACATTGATCTTGCCAGGGCCGAGGCGGCCGCCGCCAAGATCGGCGGGGACGCCAGCGCGCTTTTCTATGACGCCGAAAAGGTCGAAACGATCGAGGCCATGGTGGCCGAAACGGTGCGGCGGCACGGTCGTGTCGATATCCTTCTCAACAACGCCGCCATCACCACGCCGCAGATTCAACGCGAGGACACCACCGCCGCCGACATTACCTTCGAGACCTGGGACAGGGTCATGGCGGTAAATCTGCGCGGCTATCTGGCCGGGTGCAAATACGTCATCCCGGTCATGCTAAGAAATGGCGGCGGGGCGATCATCAACACCGCGTCGGGGTCTGGCCTCACCGGCGATCTCAGCCGCATCGCCTATGGCGCCTCCAAGGCGGGGGCCGTGGCCATGACCCGCCACGTCGCCACGCAGTACGGTCGCCAGGGGATCCGATGCAACGCCGTCGCTCCCGGACTGATCCTCACCGAGGCGTCTAAGCAGGGCGTCCCCGAACTGATCAGCATGATCTCCAATCACGTGTTGACGCCGCGTTTGGGCACACCCGAGGACGTCGCGGCGGTCGTGGCCTTTCTGGCGTCGGAGGACGCCGGCTTCATCAACGGCGAGACCATCTGCTGCAATGGCGGGTCCTTGGCCCACCAGCCGCATACCCACGACCTTGCCCAGTACATTCAATCGCAACTCTGAGATCACACCCATGGCCGTTCCCACCGAAGACGAGATCCGCCACTTCCTCCATGAGCAGATCGAACTGTGGAACGCTGGAAAGCGCGAGGAGCAGACTGCTCTTTACCGCCGCTTCGCCGCGAAGGAGCTGGTGATCGAATATGTCGGCCAGCCCGTCGGCGATGGTTGGCGGACCTTCGAACACATGTGGGACACCTTCGGCGGCAAGGTCCGTGTCGAGGTAGATCTGATGCTGGTCAACGGTTCGGAAGGCGCTTGCCACCACCGCAACTTTCGCCTCGCCAGCGGCGTGGTCAATCCCAGCATCGAGACCTATCGCTTCGAAGAAGGCCGGCTTTTCATTCGCTATTTCTACGTCCCGACGCCGGTTCAATGACGTGCAATCTGTGATCGGTGGAGAACGCTAGTGACCTTGGAGGCCACCCCGGACGGAAGCGCCGCGAGCCGGGGCATGACCAACCGCTGGTGGGCGCTGGCGGTGCTTACCGCCGCCCAAGCGTGCCATCACATCGATCGCAACGTCATCTCGGTGGTGGCCGAGCCCATCCGCGCAGAGTTTCACCTCACCGATTCCCAGGTGGGTCTGATGGGCACCCTGGCCTACGCCATCGCCTTCGCGGTCGCAGCCCTGCCCATGGGCTATCTCGTGGACCGCGTCAGTCGTCGCAACCTGCTGGCCGCGATTCTGGCGATTTGGAGCGGCATGACGGCGCTGGGCGGGGGGGCCAACAACTTCGCTCACCTGGTGTTTGCGCGCATGGGCGTCGGCGCCGCCGAAGCCGGAGGCTCACCCACGGCCATGTCGATGGTGTCCGACTTCTTCGGCCCCAAGAACCGCTCCACGGCGCTGAGCATCTGGTATCTCAGCGCTGGCGTCGGCACCGGCATCATATTCCTTGCCGGTGGCTTCCTGGCCAAGACGTTCGGTTGGCGCACGGTGTTTTTCGTCGCCGCCCTACCCGGTTTCCTGGTGGCCCTCATCCTGCTCCTGAGCGTGCGTGAGCCCCGTCGCGGCGCGGCCGAGACGCTTAAGGTCGAGGCCTCGCCACAGCCGGGAGACGAGGCGCCGGCCACGCCCCGCGAGTCCCTGCTATTCGTGCTGCGTCGGCCGTCAGTTCTCTGCGCCATGACGTCCATCGTCATGGGTGGTGCGATGAGTTCGGCGTTCGGCCTCTGGTCGGTGTCCTTTCTGGTCCGCGTCCACCATGTCGATCTGCCGGTCGCGGCGATGTGGATCGCCCTGGCCTTCGCCGGGTTCGGCACGGTCATCCCCCTCGCGGCGGGCATCTTCGGCGACCACTTCGCCGCGCCGAAGGCGGGGTCCCGGCCGGGCCGGCTCCCGCTGCTCAGCGCCTGCACGATGACCGGCGTGGTCATTTCCGGATCACTCGCCGCCCTAAGCCCCAACCCTGCCGTGGCGATCGGCGCCATGCTGCTGTGGTGCGGGCTCATGCTGGCGCATAACGGTCCAGCCAACGCCTTCATCGTCACCTTGCTTCGTCCACGCATGCGCGGCCAGGTCGTGGGAGGGCTGCAGATGATCGCCTCCCTCGTCGGCGCCGGCCTCGGGCCCTTTCTGGTGGGGATGCTCAGCGACTTCTACGGCGGTCCCAACTCCTTGCGCTGGGCAATCCTCACGGGCATGTCGCTCAATGCCCTGGCGGTCGTCTTTTTCCTGATCTCGGCTTGGCGCGCTCCACGAGACATCGCTCTGGACCTCTAGCGGGCCTACTAGGCCTTGCGGCGGATGGCTTCGAGGACAAACTCGCTGGCCATGCGCCGCCAAGCTTCCCTACCCTCACCTGTCGCGGTGTCTCTCTCGAGGATGACCGACAACAGGTAGCTGTTGGTGAAGCCTCCTGTCATGACGAGCGAAATCAAGGCGAGGGTCGCGCGCACATCCAGGTCTTGGCGGAAGTCGCCGCACGCCTCGCCCCGCCGCAAAATGCCTTCGAGCTTTTGCGCTAGGGCTGGCTTCAGCTGGATGAACCGATTGTGGGACGAGTGGTGATCTTCGTGGAAGCCCAATCCCTCGCGGGCCAGGCGGCCCAGCAGCGGGTCCACGCGATATTGATCAAACACCGCGTCGGTGAAAGCCTGCAGCGCCTGTACCGGCGGTAGATCGTCAAAATTGGTGGCCAGCAACTCGGTCATGACCACACCCGAGGTCTGATCAAGCACTGCGGAGAACAGGTGGTGTTTGCTCTCGTAGTATTGGTAGAGGAGCTGTTTGGTCACGCCCGCTGAGCGGGCGATGGTTTCCATGTTCGCGCGCGCGATGCCGTTGATGGCGAACTCACGCCGCGCGGCCTCCAGCAGCCGCGCGATGGTGTCGGCCTTGCTCGAAGATCGCCCCCGCGCCTTCACTCCCAGATTGATGTTGTCGGTCGTCACCAGACGGTCGCCGTACATTGTTTGGTGCGCAGAGATGCACGCGGTTTGACCCGCGGTCAAATGGAACAGGTTGCTGCGGTTAGTGACGACGGGGATGGTGCCGGCTCAGAAACAAGGCCGGTTCGCGGCCGGTCAGAGGAGCAGAGCCAGGATGCGTTATCATCGCCAAATTCCGCCGCGCGCGGATTTCGGCTACCAGGTTCTGGTTGGGCCTCACAAAGTCAGCGGCGAAGCGCTCAATAGCGTCCGGGGCTACTTTGGCCTGGTCTTGAACAAGACCATTCCGTTCGGCTGCCTGCGCGACGACGAAGGCCACATCTACGCTGCGGTTCGCTCTGTCATGTCGCCCAGCGGCACGCCCAACCCCACGACCTTCTTCTACCAGTCCACACGGCTTGACGGCGCGAACTTGAAAATGGATCGGCCGCGGATGGCCGCCCAGGCCCAAACCGCCCGCCCCATTCAAACCTTGGAAGGCGATATCTGCACCTGGCGGTCACAGCCCGAGGACGCCGGCGCGCCTTGGCGACTTTCGGCTTCGGGCGCGCGCATGGACTGGGTCGAAGAAGGCCTGTTCGAGGTCGGTGGCCGCCTGCTCGGTAGCGGCATGCAATGGTACCTTCCGGGGGTGGATTGGGGCACCTTCTATGTGGCTCAGATGTACGAAGTCACCGGTCATTGCCTCGGCAGACCGGTCAAGGGCGTCATCTCGATCGACCAGGCCTATCTGGCCGAGGGCGGGGCGATCCACTACCAGAAGGATCTGGTGGTGAATAACGGGATGCACGTCATCTGGTGGAACTTCGCCACCGTTTACGATGACGGCAGCTACGACGTGGGCTCCTTCATCGTCGGTCACCAGAACCTCGGCTACGCCATCTTCCAGAATGAGAAGGGCGAGGTGCGCACCACCACCAAGATCGAGGGCGTCTCACGACATGCGCCCGACAGCTATTTCGCCGAGGACGCCCGTATTGTCCTAGAGGACAACGAGGAGTGGGAATTCCTGCCCGATCCTAAGGGGCGTATGGTGGACTTCATCGGTGGCTTTCCCATCACGGCCCAGCAGGAGGGCCGGTGGCGGCGGGTCGGCGACACGCGCACGCCTTCGCATTGGATGGCTTGGGGCGAAACCGATCGCCGCAACGGTAACACCCGTAACGGACCTGGATCCGACATTTCATGAGCCTCATCGCTGGGCAGGACTTGTCGATCCCCTACGACGCCGTATCGCACAAGCCATGACCGATAAGTACGACGTCATCATCGTTGGCGGCGGTCACAATGGTCTGGTCGCCGGCAGTTATCTGGCCAAGGCGGGCCGCAAGGTGGTGGTGCTCGAGCGCAGCGCCGTCGCCGGCGGTTTGTCACGCTCCGATCCCGTTATTCCTGAAGCGCCCGGCCATATGATCAACACGGGGGCGGTGGAATTGATCCATATCCGCGCCTCGCCGGTGATGCACGAATTGGACCTGCGCCAACACGGCTGGAACACGGTCGAGACCGATCCGACCTATGCCTACCTGGCGCCGGACGGCGGCTCGATAGCGCTGTTCAGGGATCCTAGGCGCACAGCCGAGGATATCGCGCGGTTTTCAAGGAAGGACGCGAAGGCCTATCTTGAATTTATCGGCCTCATCGACGCTTTGCTCGACTTCGCCGGAGCGATGAACAAAGGCGATCCCGGCGTCACGAAACCAAGCAAATATCTGGACATCGCCAAGGCGGCCATCCGCAATCGTCGATTGAAGGATAAGTTGCAGCTAATCAGCGCCGCGCCCGCCGACCAGCTCGCGGCCGAGTGGTTTGAGAGCGACGCGGCTCAGGCCCTGCTGCTGGGAGTGGTCGCCGGCGCAGGTCCCTTCGACACCGATGGCAACGCTGTGGCCTATGCCTTGTTCGGGCTGTTGCACCGCGTCGGTGTCTCCAAGCCGATCGGCGGCATGCGTATGCTGGCCGACACGCTCGTCCGAGCCTACGCCGCCAGCGGCGGAGAGTTAGTTCTGGACGCGGAGGTGACCGAGATAATTATCGGCGACGGCGAGGCGCGTGGCGTCCGCCTGGCGGACGGGCGCCGCCTTGAAGCCATGGCCGTCATCGCTACCTGCGACCCTCAGACGGCGGCGCGACTGACCACGCCAGGCGGTTTGGATCGCGTCACCCGGACCCGCCTAGAATACGCCCCGGCGCACCGCGCCAATGTTGGACCTTCTCTGATCAACCTGGCTTCGTCCCGCCCCTTCCGCCTGAAACGGCACCAAGATCAACGTCATGATGGCGTCGATCTTAACCAGGCGGTGGGTCTGATCGGAACCGCCGACGAACTTCGCTTAGCGTTGGCGCAGGCCCGGCGTGGCCTTACCCCTTCGTCGCCCGTCTTCTCCGTCTCGGCCGCGACCAATTGGGACCCGAGCCAGGCGCCTGCGGGACAGGGAACCGCCTACATCTACCTGCCCATTTTTCCAGTGGAGGTGAACGAGGGGTGGGCGGTCGCCAAGGCTCCCGCGGCCGAAGCCATCATCGCGCGCGCGGCGGAATTCTATGACGGCTTCGAAAGTGAGCTGGGCCGCTGGTTCGAAACCTGCCCAGAACGTGCGGTGCGCGCCAACGTCACCAAAGGCTGCGTCACCCATGTCGACTTCGGCGCCCTGCGCAGTGGTAGTCGCCGACCGGCGGTGGGCCTTGGCGGCCCCGCACCTCTCGTGCCGGGCTTCTTCCTGGGCGGCGCGGGCATCCACCCCGGCGGCGGCGTCTCCGGCGGCCCCGGCCGCCTGGTCTCACAGCGGGTCTCGACCTATCTCCGCTCGAGGAACTGATGACTTCCCAGACCTTCACCGATGCGGATCGCCGCCTGACCCTGGCGGCGCTGATGATCGTGTTCCTGCTCAGCGCGCTGGACCAGACGATCGTCTCGACGGCCATGCCGCGCATCATCTCCGAGCTGAACGGCCTCAACCTCTATTCCTGGGTGACGACGGCCTATCTGCTGAGCTCTACGGTCATGGTGCCGATCTGGGGCAAGCTCGGCGACATCTTCGGCCGCAAGCCCGTGCTGATCACCGGCATCACCATCTTCCTGGCCGGCTCGTGGCTGTCAGGCCTGTCGGGCGAGTTCGGCACGGTGCTGGGCATGCCAGGCATGGTCCAGCTGATCGTCTTCCGCGCCCTGCAGGGCATCGGCGGCGGCGCGCTGTTCACCACCGCCTTCGCCATCATCGCCGACCTGTATCCGCCGCGCGAGCGAGGCAAGTTCGCCGGCATCTTCGGCTCGGTCTTTGGCCTGGCCAGCGTGCTGGGTCCCATCATCGGCGGCTATTTCACCGACCACGGCACGGTGCAGATCGGGACCCACACGGTCGCCGGCTGGCGCTGGGTGTTCTACGTCAACCTGCCGCTCAGCTTGCTGTCGCTGTTCATGGTCATCGTGAAGATGCCGCCGCTGGAGCATCGCCGCTCGGGCAAGATCGACTTCCTGGGCGCGGCCCTGCTGATCGCCGCCTTCGTGCCGCTGCTGCTGGCGCTCAGCCTGGGCGGCCATGACTTCGCGTGGAGCTCGCCGCAGAGCCTGGGGCTCTTCGCCCTGGCCGCCGCCTCCCTGGCCGCCTTCGTCTTCGTCGAGACCAAGGTCAGCAACCCGATCCTGCCGATGCACCTGTTCCAGAACCGGGTGTTCACGACGGCGAACCTAGCCGGCTTCCTGATCTCCATGGCCTTCATGGGCGTGGTGATGTTCCTGCCGCTGTTCCTGCAGCTGGGCCGGGGCGTACCGGCCACGGTCAGCGGCATGACCATGCTGCCGCTGATGGCCGGGCTGATCGCCGGCAGCACCATCGCCGGCCAGCTGGTCACCAAGACCGGCCAGTACAAGCCCTTCATGCTGGCCGGCGCGACCATCCTGCTGGTCGGAGTCTTCACGCTGCACGACCTGTCGAAGATCACGCACCTTGGCATGCTGTGCCTGCTGCTGGCCTTCGTGGGTCTGGGTCTCGGACCCGGTCAGAGCCTGTTCAACATCGCCACCCAAAACGCCGTCGATCCGCGCGACCTGGGCGTGGCCACCAGCTCCAACCAGTTCTTCCGCCAGATCGGCTCGACCGTCGGCGCGGCCCTGGCCGGGACCCTGCTGACCGCGCGCCTGGCCAACTTACCGGGCGGGGGCCTGGATCTGGGAAAGCTCGAAGGAATGGCGATCAAGGCCGCCGCCACCGGTCAAGCGGCTCATGCTGATCCGTTCCTGCAAAGCGCCCTGATCCAAGCGGTCAGCGGCGTGATGGTCGCGGCTCTGTTCGTGATCGCCGCCGGCCTGGTGACGATCCTGTTCATCCCGGCCCTGCCCCTGCGCTCGCACCAGCCTGCAGCGGGCGCGCCGGTGCTGAACAAGGCCGAACCGACGAACTGAGGCTCAACGGACACTCGCTAAGCTGAAGCTGTTGCCGCGCATCGCACGCCTCAACGACAGGATGGTAGGCTGTGCCAGTCAACACCGTCTGGGACTGGAAGTCCGCGCGCCAGCGTTGCCGCTCCGGCCTAGCGTCGGCGGCAAACGGTTGCATTGGCCTGCGGCATCGGCTCGCCCGATGGTTCTTGATGGCCCGCTCGCCTCGGGAGCACCCTAGAGCCTGATCCGGGCCACCCTTCTTGGTCACGGCCTGTTGGCGAGCGCGGACCAGATGCTGTCGATCGTCAGATGGCGGTTCTCGGGTCCTTGATTAGGCCGGCGAGCACCCGGTCACGGACGCCGGCCTTGGACCCGCGCCAAGTCTTGATAGGCGCATTCCAGAGGCCGTCGTGCAGGCCAAGCTTAATCTGGCCGGCACAGCGGCGAAACCTGGATGATGGCCGAGCTGGTGGCCCCGCAGGAGGGATCGGTGCGCCGAGCCGCCCACGCCGCCATGGAGATCCACAAGCTGATCGCCGTGGAGTCCAGCTCTGCCGCATGGGCCGCCCGCGAGGCGTTGTCCGCCAGCCTGGAAATGGGTCTGGCTGCCCGGGAACAGGCCATCTATCAAGGTCTGCTGCTCGAGCGCCTATGGCGGGAGATCAAGGACACGCCGGCCGCCCGCCTCTCGCAGGTCACCTATCCCTACGAGGATTGATCCTGCCGGGCTTCGTCGGCGGCCATGGTCGTTCGGGACGGATCGAGAACCGGGGGCCAGGTACGCACGCCGTCGCGGTCGATGGCCGCCACGATGGCGTCCTCCCGCCAGACCTCGATTGTCTCGGCGCTGGCGTGCTCTCGCAGCAGGCCGAAGGCATGAGCCCGAACCGCGTCGCGCGTCAGGGCCTGGATATCGACGTGCGTGGCTTCTTGTTTAGGAGCCAGGCAGACGAAGGTGAAGGTCTCCACGGAAGCCATGCTTGAGCTTAGCAAAGGTCCGAAGCTTCATCGGTCACGTTTACGACAGACCGGTGGTTAAGGCCGGAACGTCTGGCCTGCCTTGCGATTTAGGGGGCGTGCGCATCGCCACCTTCAACATCAACAACGTCCGCAAACGGCTGGACAACCTGATCGACTGGCTGGCCGAGTCCGAGCCCGACATCGTCTGTCTGCAGGAGTTGAAGACCGAGGACAAAGCCTTTCCAGCTGAGCCGCTGGAGCAGCTTGGCTATCACGCGGCCTGGAAAGGTCAACCGACTTGGAACGGCGTAGCGATCCTGGCGCGCGGCGCCGCGCCGGTCGTGACCCGGACCGCCCTGCCCGGCGACCGCGCCGACAACCAGGCTCGCTACATCGAGGCGGCGGTGAACGGCGTGCTGGTCGCCTCGATTTACTTGCCCAACGGCAATCCCAGGCCTGGCCCCAAGTACGACTACAAGCTGGCGTGGTTCGAGCGCCTTATCGCCCACGCCGCCGAGCTAAGAGCGACCGGCGCCCCAGTGATCCTGGCCGGCGACTACAATGTCGTGCCCACGGAGGCCGACATCTACCAGCCGCACCGCTGGCAGGACGACGCCCTGTTGCAGCCTCAAGTGCGGGCCGCCTACCAGCGCCTCCTGGACCAGGGCTGGACCGACGCGCTTCAGGCCCAGCACCCAAAAGCCCCGCCCTGGACGTTCTGGGCCTATCTGCGCAACCGCTGGCCCAACGACCAGGGCCTTCGCCTCGATCACCTCCTGCTGACCCCTGACCTGGCCGATCAGCTGGCCGACGCCGGCGTCGATCGCTGGGTCCGCGGGCAGGAAGACGCCAGCGACCATGCGCCCGCCTGGATTCATCTGGACCGATAGCGGTGGCCTCGGTCTGGACGAGACTCGCCCTCTGAAACATTTTGTTCTATATTTGTTCCACGGAACACGTCCGCCATGTCACCGCCGAGCCGCTGACCGCCGTGGAGCTTGAAGCGGCCTCGGCGATCCTCGATTTCTCACCACCCACCCGTGGGTGCGCCACGTCGAGGCCCTCGTCGACGGTGGCTTTATGGTCTTCATCGACGACGCCATCGACGCACCTCTGACGCGCATCGCCCAGGCGCCAGAGCGGCCGCCGGAGGTCGAGCTGCATGGACCGGGCAAACCGTGCCAGGCCTTGACCGAGCATCCCCGGGCCGAGTGTGTGGAGATGTTCGTCGACGCCGTGGGTCATCCCGAGGCCGCGCCACGCGGCTGGTGGCATGCCAGGATCTGGTTGAAGACCGAGAACGGCGTCAGCGCACCCGCCGGAGAATCCTGACCGGACCCGCTGGTTGCGACTGCAGGTCGGTGGATTGCTGACCCATGAGCGTCGCTGCGGCAATTCGCCGGTCCCCAGCCCCTGGTCCGCCGGTTCAGATTTCCTATCTAAGTGGCTCACCACAAAGAGGATTTCGACGACCATGGCGACCGGTTGGACGCATGCCGACGGCGTACTTGACCAGATTACCGACACGATCACCGACGGCGTCCTGTCGGCGCGCGCGCGTCTGCCGTCCGGCGACGGCGCGGCGTTCTGCGACGAGTGCGGTGAACCGATCCCCGAGGCGCGGCGCAAGGCCCTGCCCGGGGCGCGCACCTGCGTGGAGTGCCAATCAGGACGCGACGCTCGTGTGGTGTTCAGCGCCATCAACCGTCGGGGCAGCAAGGACAGCCAGCTGCGGTAGGCGCTGAACGGCGCGCTAGCGCGGGCGTTATCCCGCCATGCCGCGCACCTCGCCACAATGAAGAAGCCGTCCGCCGCCAGCCTCAAGAAGGTCACGCCTGAGAACCTCATCGGTCTTGGGGCCGAGCGCCTGGCCGGAATCCTGGCCGAGGTGGCCGAGACGCGCGTCGACCTCAAGCGCCGGCTGCGCATGGAGCTGGCCGCCGATCTTGGTCCCGAACACCTCGTTCCCGAGATCGACAAGCGGCTGCAGGCTTTCGAGACCAGCAAGGGCCAGATCACCTGGCGCCAGAAGCCGGCCTTCATCCGCGACCTCGACGCCCTGCGCGCGCTGATCGTCCGTCTGGCGCGCGGCGAATCCGACGCCGCCGCCGAACGCTTGTGGCGTTTCCTAGCCGCCGAGCCCCAGGTCGGACGCCGCCTTCGCGAGCGCGAGGACGCCGTGGAGGCCGTCTACCTTCGGGCGGCCGCCGACCTTGGCCACCTGTTGGCTCTGCGCGATCCCCAACTGACCGCCAACGCCCTGGTCGAAGCCGCCGCGGCCCGCCCCCAGGGCTGGGCCCGATGGCTGCCCGCCGCTCTCGAACCGGTGCTACCCGCCACAGCCGCCTTGGCGCTCGTCGAGGCCCTGGCCCTGGCCCTGAAGGTCAGTGCGCCGGGCTGGTCCTTGGTCCTGCGCCATCTCGCCGACGCCGCCGGCGACATCGAGGCGGTCAAGTCGACCTATAGTCCCGCCGCCCTGAAGACCCCGGCGGTCGCGGTCCAGATCGCCCGACGCCATCTCGCGGTCGGCGAGCTCGACGACGCCGGGGAGGCGTTGCGCCAAGCCGCGCCCAAGCCGGGCCTTCTGGGTCGGCTCCCTGCGCCGGACTTCGACTGGGAGACCGCCTGGATCGACTATCTTCAGGCCGCCGGCCAAGCCGAAGCCGCCCAGGCGATCCGCTGGGCCTCGTTTCAGAGAACCCTCGACATCGGTCGGGCCAAGGCCTTCGCCGGGGCGCTCGACGATTTCGACGACGTGGCGGCCGAAGCCCAGGCCTTTGATTACGCCGCCCAGCACGCCGACTTCGAGCAGGTCCTGGACTTTCTGATGCAATGGCCTGCCTTGGCCGAGGCCAGCCGCATGATCCTGAGCCGGCCCGACGACATCAAGGTCGACGCCGAAAAGGCCGAGCTTTGGGCGGGCAAGCTGCGCCGTCGTTTTCCGGTCGCCGCGCATCAGTTGCTGCGCCGAGCGGCGACGGCGGCGTTCAAGCGCCGCGAGTTTAAGACGTCTGAACGCCTGGCCCAGGAAGCCGACTCCATCGACCTGCCCGCCTGACCGCATCGGCGGCGAGCCTCGTTGGGCGCCCTCGGGTGCTAGGCGCAGGGGGCTTCGTCAAGGCGCATCGCCACCAGGAAGGCTTCGAGCAGCGGCTTGGCCAAGGTCTCGAACCGGCCGACCGCCGGCATCGGCACGCGAGCGATCAGGCCGCCGGGAAACTTCGCGACCGCCCCGCCGGTCAGGGCCACGACGAGCTGCAGTTGGTCGCGCGCGTCACGCAGATGGTCAGGCGCGCCGACCGCCGCCACAACGGCCTCGTTGGGCAGCTTCAGTTCATAGGTCACGACTTGGCGGGTGGCCGCCGCATAGCTCTCGAAACGCTCGCGACGGGCGGCGATCTCGAACTGCAGGATCTGCGCGGCCGACGGGGTGTCTTCCGCTGCGGACTCGACGGGTCGCGTCGCTGGTTTGGCCATGGCTTGGATATTGGGGATGATCTTCGCTCAAGCGACGGCGGCGGTTCGTCGCGGGCGCTACAGCGCGCTATGGGCGAAGCGGTCGCGGATGTTCTTGTTGAAGTATTCGACCTTGGCGAACGCCAAGCGCAGGCCTTCGGCCACGTCCTTGGGCGCATCGGCATAGGCGTAGGCGCGACCGCTGACGAAGATGATCGTCAGGGTCGCGCCCGCCGGATCGTAGATGTAGCTTTTGATCAGAGCTGACGGCATGAGCGCGCCTTAGGTCTTTTGGCGGTCGCCCTTGTCGCCCTGGCCGGGACCGGCGTCATGGGTCGAGTGGCGCCGCTGGTCCGCCGCAGAGGACTTACCCACGTCCACTTCTTCGCTGAAGTGGCCCTGGTTGTCGCGGCGCACGTAGCGCTTGTCACCGGGGGTGGGTTCGATCAGTTCGCGTTTGGGCATGCAAAAATCTCCCTGCTTAAAAATCGAATCCGCAGCGACGCGATTCTGTTCCGCGAGCGGCGTCCAGACACGCGCGAAGGCTCGCGCCTTTCTTCCGATCGGACGGAACGTCCGGGCGTGCGGGCGCATCTCCTGGTATCTGGAGAGCTTGGCCTTGGGATCATCCTTGGAGTTGGTCGTGGCCATGGCGTCTCCTTTGCCAACCTTAACGGCCAGGCGGTGCGGCTGATCCCGCCGCTAATTCTGTGGACAAGCGACCGCTGAAAACCGGGCGGAAACCATCACGTGCGATAACCGAGGGGTATCGGATTGAGCCGAGAGGTTTGGTCATGGATTTTCAGGAACACGCAAAGCAACACAGTCAAATCCGCGATGCGCTCGTCGCGGCCATTGCCGAGCGCCAAGCGATCGATCCCGCGACTTTGCGATCGGATCGTCTTTGCCCGAGCGGGTGCTGGCTGCATGGCGAAGGCGCCCGGCGCTGGGCCGGCAACCACGCCTTCCTGGGACTGATCGAGGCGCATCGCGCCTTCCACCACGAGGCCGCGGGGGTCGCCGACCTGATCAGCCGCGGCCAATGGGTCGAGGCGCAAAGATCGCTTCGCAACGGATCGCCGTTTGCGCTGGCGCTCGGCGACCTGACCGCCGCCCTGCGCCGAATGCGTGCGGCGGCCACGTCGGTGGCCGCCTAGACCAGGCTAGGCCCGCAGCGCCACGGGCATCGTGGGTTCGGCCAGATAGGCTGGAAAGAGGAAACGTCCAGCGCGTTCGCCGTTGCCCAGGCGGATTTCCAAAACCACCGGCTCGCCCGCGTCGGACAATCGGTGACAAAGGTCACGCGCGGCCTGCTCGGCGCGGGCGCCGGTAGCGAATTCCAGGGGGCCGTCGTCGAAATCGCCGTGAACGATCCAGCCGTCTCCCGACGGCGCGACAAAGACAAAGCAAGGCATGGCTACAACGCAGAAACAGTAGAATGACGAAGTGGCGGCCGGTCCTCCGCCGGCCGGCCGACCACTCCTACGCTTAGGAGAACGTGTCGCGGTCCAGGCGCCTCAGCGCTGAGAGGACTTCGCTGAGCGGCACCGGCCCGGGCGTCCCCAAAAGCCATCTCTGGCTAGGCCGATGTTCCACCGCACTGGCGTCCGAGGCCCAGGCCGCCAAGATCTCGCGCTTTTCAGCGGGATCGAGGTCCTGGTCCTTGAGCACCTCCAAAGGATGGAGAAAGCCGACAGCGGGCCGCACAGGCCATGGACGCGCCCGATCGTTCCAAATGTCCGTGCGCATGGCCCGTCTCCTAGGCGGCCTTCCGCGTCTTCGCGGGCTCGAGAGGCAGCGCGCGTAGGTCCGCGCCCACGGCAATGCGAATCTGCCTGGGCTTCAGAGCTTCGGGCACCTCGCGTGCGAGGTCGATCGACAAGACGCCATGGGCGTGGGTCGCGTCCTTGACGATCACGTAGTCGGCCAGCTCGAACCGGCGCTCGAAGGCGCGCTGGGCCAAGCCTTGGTGGAGGAATGTTCGCGCGCCCTGACCCTCGCTCGCCGCCTTCTGTCCTCGGATCACCAAGAGATTAGGCTCGGTCGTGATCTCCAGATCCGCTGGCGCGAAACCGGCGACCGCCAGCGAGATGCGATAGGCGTCCTCGCCCGTCCTTTCGATATCGTACGGCGGATAGGACGTGCTGGCGCCGGTGCGCAGCGCGGTCTCGACCAGATCGACCATCCGGTCGACGCCGATCATCGAGCTATAGAGGGGGGTAAAATCAAACGCGGTGCTCATTTCCATCTCCTCGAAAGCAAGTTGGACATGAGGGGCGCTGAGCGAAGCGCCAAGCACCCCACGCGCCGGGCCCTGTCGGCGCCCGGCAAGCAAGCGATGAATTAGGTCGACCTCGAAATGCGTCAAGATGTTCGCGCTTGGAAAAAATACTCGGATGTCGTCCTAACCTCGCGTGGTCCTTCCGTCGCGGACCACCCCGGGGGGAACGCCACGCGTCAAGCGCTTGAAGCTCCCGCAGGTTTTCTCCGTTTCCACCCGCCAGGGTCGAGCGTAAGGCTTGAAGCGTGAAGCGATGCTCGCTTCTGCCCTTCCTGGGCGTTTCCTCCCTATGACTGGCCCGGCGTGTGAACGCCGGGCCTTCTTTTTGGCGCGCGGCGCCGCCTGCCAGCGCCTCGCATGTCAAAAGCGGTCACAGCTTCAGCTTGGCGAAAATTTTCCGAGTCGCCTCAAACCCTTGGCGGCGTTGGGTCAGGCCTTGGCGCGCGCGTGGGTCGCACCCCTGGGCTGATTGACCCTCGCGCTGGGACTGCACGCTCAAACCGATCGGCGAAACGGGCCGTCTGGCCGTGCGCCTGGGCCTGCGCCGCATCAGTGGCCTGCGGGAGGAAGACGCCGCCCGCCTCGTTCTGGCCCGGGGCGAGGAGCCTTATCGGTCGGTCGAGGACGTCTGGCGCCGCCCGGGCCTGGTCCCGGCGCGCTCGATCACCTGGCCAAGGCCGACGCTTTCGGCCCCGAACTCAACGTGGCCCTGAAGGCCATGACCGAGGGCCGGGAGATCATCGAGGACTACAGCCACGTCGGCCTGACCCTGCGCCGCCAGCCGCTGGCCCTGCTGCGCGAGGACCTCTCCGCCCTCAAGCGCGTCCCCTGTCGCGCGGCGGACACGGCCTGGGACGGCCAGTACGTCCAGACCGCCGGCCTGGTGCTGGTTCGCCAGATGCCCGGCGCCGCCAAGGGCGTGATGTTCATGACCATCGAGGACGAGACCGGCGTGGCCAATCTGGTGATCTGGAAGACCCTCTACGAGAAGCAGCGTCCCATCGCGCTCGGCGCCCACCTGATCGGGGTAGACGGTCGCATCCAACGCGAGGGCGAGGTGGTCCACCTGGTCGCCTACAAGCTCCACGACCTGCGCGACGTGCTCAGCGGCCTGGAAAGCCGCGCCAACGATCCGGGCGACATGGCCTAGGCCAAATGCTCGCGCAATTTCTGCTGAGGAAGCCGATGGACGCCCAGCCCCGCCTGTTCGACCTGCCCCTGGCACCCAGGAAATCCCTGCCCGAAGGGTTCCGCTATCAGGAGAACCTGGTGAGCCCGCAGGAGCAGCGCGACCTGGTCGCCAGCGTCCAGGGCCTGCCGTTCAAGCCCTATGAGCACCTGGGCTATTTCGGCAATCGCCGCATCGCCGGCTTCGGCTGGCGCCAGGACGAGGCGGGCATGATGGTCGAGACCAGCGAGCCGATCCCCGCCCTTTTGAAGCCCCTGATGGAAAGGGTGGCCGCTCTCACCGGCCTGGCCGCCGAGAGCTTCCGCCACGCCCTGGTCACCGAGTACTCGCCCGGCGCCGACATAGGCTGACACCGCGACCGTCCGCGGGCCGTGGCCGTCGCCGGCGTCTCGCTGCTGTCGCCCTGCAACTTCCGCCCGCGTCGCAGGGCCGGGGCCGGCTGGGAGCGCGCCTCGATCATCGCCGCGCCGCGCTCGGCTATCTGATGAGCGGCCCCTCGCGCAGCGACTGGCAGCACTCCATCCCCGACGTCGAGGCCCTGCGCTACTCGGTGACCTTCCGAACCGTCCGCGGCTGAACCGCGCCCATCCCCGGCTAGGTCGCGGCCGGCGCGTTCAGCATTGCCTCCAGCCGCGTGACGCTGGACAGCACCGCCTCGAAGTCGGGAACAGCGCCAAAGATCATGCCGCTCATCGCCGCGTAGTCGCGCGCCAGCCTGACAATCATGTCGTCGTGCGGCGCCAGGGCGAAGCTCCCCGGCTGAGCCGAGGCCAGGTCGGCGTCGGGGCGGTTGAAGAACAGGCGCGCGTGGGCCACGCAGTCGGCGCCCAGGGCTTGGGCGCCCAGGGCGCCCCGGGCCGCCGGGCTCTCCATCAGCCGATGGATGTCGTAGTAGTGGCGCGAGACCCGCTGGCCCTCGCCCCGCAACACGCCCTTGGCGTCGAAGGCCCGCCGCAAGCCGTGCAGGATCACCACCTTGTCCCAGAAGGTGCGTTCCGGATCGACCGTGACGACGCCGGCCACGGCCAGATCCGCGCCCGGCAGATCTTCGTCCGCATAGGGTCTGATGGTCCTGGGCTGGTGCGGATCCAGGGCCGACTTGGCCCCGCTCTCGATCTTGACCAGCTTGTGAACATAAGGGTCGTCGGCCGTCACGGCCGGGTAGCGCAGAAGCAGGCTCTGGCCATCCTGGTCGTCCAGGTCGATGTCGACGGCGAAGGCTCCGGCGTCCAGGCCGTTGCACGCGGCGCAGGCGACCGTCAGTGCGACAAGACGCTCGCGCAGTTCGCCCTGGATATAGTCGGCGCACCGGGCCCGCAGCGCCTCGAGCCAACGCTTGCGCTCATTGGAGCCCATGGCCTGCAGTTGGGCGATGGTGGTCGTCGAGTCCAGGTCCGCCCGGAACACCGTCACGTCGATGTCCTCGGAGAAGCGGCTGATCAGCCCAAACCCCTTGGAGAGCGAGGTGCCGCCCTTGAACAGCAGGCGCGGCTCGGCGGGCAGGCCGTTGAACAGGGCGTCCAGGGTCCAGCAGACCCAGAAGTCCTTCTCGATGTTCGAGGGCGTGGAGCCCAGCCGCTGGGCCGTGGTGTTGAACAGGCCAAGGCGCGTTTCGGCGTCGGCGCCGATGACCTGATCGAAGGCTGGATTCATCATGGCGCCGGCGCCTGGGCCAACTCATCGGCGATGTGCGGGCGGATCAGGTCCTGCATCCAGCTGGGCAGGGCGGCGAATCCGTCGGCCAGGTCCCGGCGCAGCGCCGGCCCCGTCTTGGGATCGGCGAGCAGATTGCCCACCCGCCGCGCGTAGTCCTGGCCGACGTCGTCCTGGCCAAGCGTGTCGCGCAGCCAGTGCAGCGCCTGGACCAGGCGCATGGCTGGCCGGCCGGCCCAATAGAGCTTGCTGGCCGCGGTCGGCCGGAAGGTGATGGCCATCTGGCCAAGCTTTATCGACCGCAGCCGCGCGTCGGCATGGACCACGATCTTGGCCGGCACGGCGTTGGTGAAGCCCAGGTCGTTGGCCGCCGTCATGCCGTCGATCAGCAGCCGGATGTGGTCGCGGCGGGCCACCGCGTCGATCACGGCGGCCGGGTCGGGCGGACTCAGCTGCTGGGTCAGGCTGTTGAGCTTGGGTTTGTCGTAGAGTCCCCGGTCGATCCGGCGCAGCACGCCCTGCGCCAGCCGGCGTTGCAGCGCCTTGTCCACAGCGTCGCGACCGCCGAGGTCGGTGAAGTCCGACGGCGTCCACACCTGGCGGCCGGCCGCCTTGGCGATCCGGTCGTCCATGGTAGAGGTCAGTTGTGATCGGCCGCTGGTCATGTCCGAAATGTGTAGACAAATTTCGGACATTGGCAACCCACAGAGCGTCCGAAATTTGTATACAAGTTTCGGACGTCATTGCGCGATGGGCGTCAGGCGGTAATCGCCGTCAATCCAGCCCTCGACCCGAACGAGGCTCTCCAGACACCGGCCGGCCGGCGCGCGACGGATGAACGCCACCAGGTTGACGGCCTGGCCGATCGCCCGATGGGGCACACGCGGCGCGACCTCGCCGATCAGGTCTTCCAGGCGGCTGAGCGCCTCTCGCGCGCTGTTGGCGTGAAGCGTGGCCAGGCCGCCGGGATGCCCGGTGTTCCAGGCCTTGAGCATGTCGAGCGCGCTGCCGTCGCGGACCTCGCCGATGATGATGCGGTCCGGGCGCAGGCGCAGCGCGGCTCGAACCAGATCGGCCATGGTCACCGCCGGCTCCGTGCGCTTGGTCACCAGGGCGATCTGATCCTTGGCCGAGCACTGCAGTTCAGGCGTGTCCTCGGCGATCAGCACCCGATCGGCGGCGAAGGCGGGCTCGGCCAGAACCGCATTGGCCAGGGTGGTCTTGCCGCTGCCCGTGCCCCCGGCGATCAGGATGTTGTCGCGGCCCTTGGCGGCCGCGCGCAGCGCTTGGGCCTGCGCGTCGGTCATGACGCCCGTCTTCACATAGTCGTCGAGGGTGAAGATCACCTCCGGCCGCTTTCGGATGGTGAAGGCCGGCGCGGTCGACACCGGCATGAACACGCCCTGAAAGCGCTCGCCTGACCTGGGCAGGGTGGCGCTGACCAAGGGCTGGTCACGGGTGACCACCTCGCCCACATGGTCGGCCACCAGCCGCAGGATCCGCTCGGCGTCGGCCGGCGCCATGCGCTCCCCGCTGAAGACCCGGCCCTGGCCGATCCGCTCGACCCAGATCGCGCCGTCTGGATTGACCATCACCTCTACCACCGAAGCCTCGGCCAGGGCGGCGGCGATCACCGGTCCCATGGCTTGGCGCAGGGCGCTGTGCTTGCGGTCGAGCGCTTCCTGGGACGAAGACGTCACGCCTAGTCCTCCTCGTTGTAGACGAGGTCGAGGATGCTGAGCCCGTCCGCGCAGGCGAGAGTCATGGCGACATCGGTGCCGCGCATGGGCGGGGCGTATTCCTCGATGGCGCGCACGCTCAGCCAGTCGATTGGGGGCTTTCCTGGAACGTCCAGGGTCTCGGGCGTCTGGACGAACCCGGCCTTTTCTCCGTGAAAAAAGTCGCGGCAGTGGACCGAGAACAACGGTTCTTCCCAGAAGCGGATCTTGTCGGCCAGGAAGGGCTTGGCGTTGTTGACGAACAGGAACTGCTTGCCGCCCGGCAGGGCCCGCACATCCTGCTCGGCCAGAACATAACGTTCCACCTCGGCCTGGTTGCGGCTGCGGTGTCCCTTGGCGAACATCAGTCTTGGATCGCTGAAGCTCTCGCGCATTTCCAGGGACCGCCCCGCCCGCTTGATGATCCGCTCGATGCTGGTCGGCTCCGAAGTCGCGAAGGCGGCGGTGATGTGGCAGTTGTCGAAGATCGAGGTGTGCACGCCGTAGTGCTTGAACACGTCGTTAAACGACTGGCAGATCAGGTGGGCGGTGACGCCGTAGCCGGCCATCTCGCCCAGGGCGTTCTCCAGGAACGGCAAAGCGCCCAGCTTTGGGAACTCGTCCAGCATCATCAGCAGCCGGTGGCGCTTCTTGCGGCCGCGGCTGTCGGCGTCGATGGTCTCCATCAGACTGTTGAGGCTCTGGCGCAGCATCACCCGCACCAGGAACGCCAGGCGGTCGGCGTGGGCCTGGGGCGTGATCAGGTAGAAGCTGACGGGCGCCGGCGCGCAGACCAGATCGCCGATGCAGAAGTCCGACCACGACGTGGCGTGCGAGACCAGGGGATCGGCCCACAAGGCCAGCGACTTCTGCGCCGTGGCCAGGACGCTGGAGCGCACCCGGGGCTCCATGCTGCGAAACGCCGTCGCCCCCAGCCAGACCTCCGGATGCACCTCGGCGATCGGCTCGCCGTCGGGGTCGCGCGCCAGGCCGTCGGCGGCGCGTGGGTCGGGGCGCCAGCGATGCTTGGTTCCCAGCATGGCGTCCAAGGTTGCGTTGATGTCGATCAGCAGCCTTCGAACGTAGGTCAGGTTCTTCAGCTCGTCGGGCGCGGTGTAGAGCGCGTGAAGGATCACGCCGGTGAAGAAGTTGGCCGCGCTCTGGTCGAAGAAGTCGAGATTGCCCTGCTTGAGGCCGATGGGATCGACGAGAATCCCGACGATGTTCTGGATGTCGGCGATCTCCATGGGCCCCTTGCGGACCTCGAAGAGCGGATTCCAGCGGGCTGTGTTGGGGTCGGTGGGGGCGAAATAGAAGGTGTGGGAGAACTTGCGGCGATGATCGGCGGTGATGTGCCAAAGCTCGCCCTTGCGGTCGTAGGTGAACTGGCTCTCGCCCCAGGCCGTCTCGGTCGTCACCACGTGGCCCGCGCCCTTCCCCGAACGTGAAGCGCCCACCAGGATGCAATGCTCTACGCCGGTGAAGGTCAGGAGCTTGCCCTTCAGCCGTCCCAGCACCCGGCCGGTAAGCCGCTCGCCATTGAGCAGGCCCGCGGCCCTGGCTTCCGCGACGCCGCCCCAGGCGGCCGCGCCGAACGGCTTGGGCCTGGCGACGAACCGCCGCGTCAACCCGGCGATGAGCAGGATCGGCCAGACGAAGACGCAGAGCCCGACGAGGGCGGCCTGGTCGAAGGCCTGCGGGTACCGCGCAGCCCAACGCCCGTACCAGGACAGGATCGACCACGGCGCATAGATCCTGATCGGACCAAGTTCGCCCCACCCCGCCCCGAACGGTCTGGGATAGGCGAAGAGATGGCCCGCCGTCTGGGTCGCGGCCCAAAGCCCGATCAACGCCAGCAACAGGCTTAGAGGCGCGAGCCAGCGGGCCTTGGCGGACATGGTCATGCGGCCAGCAGAACCTACGGGGCGCGGCGGGCCAATTCCGCATTTCTCCGGGGTCGGGGTGCTTGCGCCAACCGGTTCCTGGCCCGCTAAGGTCCGGAGGCGGCGCGCAGGAGACCTCGATGGGCGGCATCTGGATGAACAACCACGACCTGGCCGACAGCCTGGCCGAAGTCGTCGGCTTCAAGGCCGGCCTGGCGCTCTCGCGCGCCCGGACCGCCGCGATGCTCAAGGCGTACGACGCCAAACTGGCCGAGCGGCTTCTGTGGCCCGACGCGCGCATGATGCGCGTGGAGTCGACGACCTATCAGGAGGCGGCCACCTATCTGCTCTACAAGGTCGGATACGTGGCCACCCCGACGGTCCTGCCGCCGGTGGGCGGGGTCTATCATCGGTACAAGGCCGATCCTGTCCGCGGCAAGCTCACCGCCCCGATCGGCGAGATGCTGGTGGAATGGATGGACGCGGCCCTGTCCGCGCCGGCCCCAGCCAGCGGCCTGGACCCGACCCCGTTCATGAAGCGCGCGGCCGAGACGTTCGGCGCGCCCGGGCTCGACGTCGCCATGGCCTACCTGCGCGGGATCGACGCCAGTCAGCAGGTGGATCCCTGGACGAGCATCCGCCGCACCGACTGGGCCGATACGCGCCAGCTGGAGGACCTGTTCAAGAGCGAAAACCTGGACACGCTGTACGGCAAGTTCTTCGACCAGCGCTTCATCGACTATATCGCCCGCAACTTCGACGAGGAGATCGACGACGTCCATTGGCGCCAGTTCGAGGCGCTGACCGCCGAGCACTTCGAGAAGCAGGGCTTTCGCGCCGAGCTCGGGCCAGGCCGCAACGACGACGGCATCGACGTCCGCGTCTTCCCCAAGGACGACAATCCGAGCCTTCCGCCTCTGATCATCGTCCAATGCAAGCGTGAGAAACGAAAGATCGGCAAGACCCTGCTCAAGTCAGTCTATGCCGACGTGCTCTGGGAGAAGGCCGGCTCCGGCCTGATCGTCACGACTACCGAGCTGTCGCCAGGAACCGACGACATGCGCCAGGCGCGCGCCTATCCGGTCGAGGCGATCGATCGCGGCAAACTGCGCGACTGGGTGCTGGCCATGCGAACGGCGCCGACCTAAGGCGCTGCTCAGCGATCGGGCCCAATCCCCGGGATCTTGCCCTGGACCAGCGCCATCACCTTGCCCAGCGCCCGCTCCTGGGCGAGCGGCGCGTGCGCCTTGACGACATCGACCACGCGGCGATCAACCTCGCGCACCGCCTGCCCCCCCCCCAGGTCCATGCGGGTCGGCGCGACCATCTGGTCGTGGCCCAATTCCCGGGCGACCAGCAGCTTGACCCGGGTGCGCGCGACCGCCTCGATACGCCGGTCGGCGCGCTTGATCTTCCGTTCCAGGGTGCGCGCCTCACGCCGCGCATCGGCCGCGGCGTGCTTGGCCGGATCCAGGCGCGAGGCGACATAGGCGCGGCCGGCCGGGCTGCGCAGCCAGTTTTCCCGAACCGCCAGCTCGACCTCGGCGCGGCGCTGAACCGCCCTGGCGCGATCCAGGGCGTTGAGTTCGGCGTGCGCGGCCCAGATCATGCGAGCCGGGTTGCGGATCCAGCGAAGGAGCGTCTGACGCTGCGCCCGGCCCCGTTCGATCCGTTCCTGAGTCCAGTCCAGACGCCGCGAGGCCGTCGCGCGCCGGGCGAGCGCATCGCCTAGAACCTCGGCCACGACCGCGCGACCGCTCGGGACCTCCACCGGCGACGAGGCCCGAGCATGCTCGCGGGCCCAGCCCTCCCGCTCGCGGATCATGGTCTGATGGATGGTTTCAAATTCGCGGATCACCGCGTCGATCGGATAGGCCTGCCGCGGCCGGCCGGCGGCGAGCCTGTCCTCGAGGTCGCGGATCTGGGCGGGCCGCTGCCCCCGCTCCTGGTTGCGCGTCCGAATCCTTCGGTTGATGTCGCCCCGGTCGGAGCCCTCGCCGCGACGTTCCATCCCGGAGGCCGCCGGGCCCAGATGGATGGTCGGCTCGGCGTCATGACCCTGGTCGCCCAGGCTGTGGCTGGTCACCTGCGGGGCCTCGGGACCCAGATGCTGGCGCAGATGCAGGTTCTGAATCTGCTCCCATTCCAGACGAAGGGCCTTCACCGCGTCGGGGTTGTCCCATTCGCGCGCCTTGAAGCCGAAGCCGTCGGGGCCCACGCGCCGGGTCGTCACCAGGATATGGGCGTGATGATTGCGCTCGTCGCCGTGCGCGTCCGGATAGTGGATTCCATAGTCGGCGATCATGCCCCGACCGACCAGGCTTTCGCTGACGAAGGCCCTGACCAGCGCATGACGTTGCGCGTCCGTCAGCTCGTGCGGCAGCGAGATCAGGACCTCGCGCGCCGTTCGCGAGTCGGCCCGCCGATCGGCCGCCTCGGCGGCGTTCCACAGACTTTCGCGCTCCAGCAAGGCCGCCGGCGCGTCGTCTGGCGCCATCACCCCCGTGAACGCCACCCCGCCCTTGCCGGTGTAGTCGAAGACCATCTCCAGGCGCTCGTCGAGGAGCCTGGCGGCGGCGCGATAGGCCGCGGCGGCCACGGCCGAACGGCCGTCGCTGCGTTTGATCGCCTTCACCTCCAGCCGGTACTGGGCCACCCGATCATGCTCCCGCCAAGGGCGCGGAGCGCCCCGACAACTCCCGCGCAGCGGGCCGGATCGCTAAGGGGCTGGCCCCTTGGCACGACGCCCGTCGAGACCCGCGATCGGGTCCGGAGACGGGCCGCCGGGTTTCCCGGCCGCAGGCATTGCACTGCAATGCATAACTGCGCCCTTGTCACTAATGACGAGATAGGGTTACGCTCCTTGCGTCCCTAGTGCAAGCCGCCGCCGTCCCATGACCCCAGCCCTCAAGCCGAGAAGAGCGCGCCGTCGCCCGCCCGAGTCCGAGGCCGCCAGAGCGCGCCGTCTTCACAACCTCGCCGTCCAGTTGGCCGACCGCGAACATCGCGCCAAGACCGCGTTGGCCAATCTGTCAGGCGGCCTGCCGCGCCATCGGGGCCATGTGACGCGGCTTGACCAGATCGAGGACGACGAGCGCCGGCTGACGGTCTGGAAGGCGCGGGTCGAGCGCCTGGAGGCGCTTCTCGACCAGACCGAGCGCAAGCGCGAGACCCGCGCCAAAATCGTGCTGGGCGGCGCTCTGCTGGCCGAGGCGCGGGCCGATGGCGACGGCCAGGGCGCGGCGCTGATGGCGCGTCTGATCGACGTGCTCGACCGGCGGGTCAGCCGCCCCCGCGACCGCAAGGCCTTGGCCGACACCCTGGGCTTGGCGATCCACGCCCTGCCGGGTGGGACGCCGCCGCCGCTTCCCGATTTCGACGCCCTGACCAGGGCCGTGCTCGACGGCGACGCGGCTTCGCCGACGGGTCCGGCCCGCGGGCGCAAAAAAGGGGGCTGACGCCCCCGTCTCAGCCAAGGCCCTCCTCCGCCGCCCAGCGGTGATACATCCGCTCCAGGGCCTCGTCGCATTCGATCCTCAGCTGCTCTCCGCTCTTGCCGGTCGGCCGGAAGTCCACCCCCAGGTGGTCGATCGCGATGTGGTCGAAGGTGATCACGCAGTCCATGTCCGGTGTCGCGACCGCCGCCGCGTGCATCGCCAGGGCCTGGCTGCGACGGTCGCTCCAGCGGCGGATGAACCCGCCGGTCGTCAGCCTCAGGTAACAGCTGTACCGCGGCTGGCCCGAAGCGATGTGGCCCTCGGCCAGGTCACGGTCGAGCCAGCTCAGATGCGACAACGTCGAATAGGTCATGGGACGATCTCCGGATCGACGCTCCCTTCGAGCGCCTTTGTCCCTCACGGCATGTCGGGCCCCGGCCCGTCACCGAAGCCGGCGCCCGCGCCGGCGTAGGGGAACCCGCGCAGCGGGTTGACGGGCTGGGTGACATGACAAACTTGGAAGAGGCGCCCCCAGGCTCAGTAGCCGAAGCCGCGCCGTCGCCAGTCGACGGCGACGAGCGCCGTCAAGGCGCTCGCCAGCGAGGCGGGCCCTCCGCCGGACGCGCGCCGACCGGGACCGGCCGCGCAGCGTCGGCCCGGGGAGGCAAGCGAGCGGAGCCCATCCGTTGGGGTGCACTCGCCGCAGGCTGCGTCCCGGAGGGCTCGCGTCAAGGATTGGGGGCGCTAGGCCCCCTCCCCTTTCCGGAGTTTCGCGACGACGGCCTGGCAGGCGGCGAGATAGAGGCCCGCCACGAGCGCCATCGCCAGGCCGCAGCCGCAGACGCCCGTCAGCGCGGCCCCTGTGGTCCGTCCGAGAAACAAAGAGGCGACGAGCCCGAGCAGGGCCACGAAGCCGATGGCCACCGACAGCTTCAGGCCGACGGCCACGATGAGGATTTCGATGCGCGAGAAAGTCATGGTCTTGGACTCCAGACGACGCTCCCAGCGAGCGCCTGGCCCCGCCGCGCCCGTCGGGTCCCGGCCTGTCACCGCCGGGCGCGCCTCGCGCGCCCCAGGGGAACCCGCGCCAGCGGGTTGACGGGCTGGGTGACGGGCGAGCTTGGCGAAGGGCGCCGCGAGATCCGGTGGCCATCACAACCGGCGGAAAAAGCCGTCGACCAGGTCCCGATCGGTCGGTCCTCGCGCCGCGAGCGCTCAGGGACCGTCAGCGGCCAAGGCCTGCCCCCGGCTCAGCGCGGGGGCGGCTGGGTTCGCGCGGGGTCCTCGACGATCCGACCGTCCGGCAGCACGAAGAGGCCGCGCGCTCCAGGGTGAAGCGCCGCGTCGGACGGCCCCGAACCGGCCACATCCGCCGCCCCGATGCTTTGGCTCTCGTTCGGGAAAATCGACCCGCCCGCCTGGGGGACCCTGTCGGTCGGCGGCGCGGCGGCGGCGGGCGCTTGGCCGACATAGAACGCGTGGTCGCCGATCACCACGCTGGGCGTGGCCCCACCGAAATTGACCAGGCGCGCCGACACGGTCCCCGCGGCGGCGCGCGCGGCGACGATCCGGGGGTTCTGGAAGTAGAGCGCCCCGCCGGTCAGATCGGGCAGACGCCCCTCCAGGGCGAGGTTCAGGATGGTGTCGATCCGGGCGCGTTCCGACGGCCGCGCCGCCGGCAACCCCCGCCAGTCGCCGCCCGCGCGCGTCACCGGCTCGAATTGGCGGCGGGCGTTGACCACCTGGTCGACGCTGTCGCCCCAGGCCCGCGAGGCCAGGCGATTGAGGATCGTATGGATCACGGCGGCTAGGCCGCTGTCACCCTGCCCCGCGGCCTCGGCCAGGGTCACCCGAGCGATGGCGTCACGCGCGCCGGGCGCCTCGACGAGGACGCGCAGACGGCCAAGATCGCTCCCAACCGACGAGGCGGCTTGCTGGGCCCACCCAAGGTCCGGCGCGGCCGCCAGGACGGCCCCCTCGACAAGCAGCCTCATGATCCTGGCCCCAGGGTGCGTCATGAGGCGCTCGGCGGCCCAGGAGGGGCCAGCAAGGGCGTATAGACCGCCAGGATGTCGCCGCGCCGCACTGGACCGTAGTAGCGACTGTCGAAGCTGTTAGGGATGCGGGTGGAGAGGACGAAGTATTCCCCCTCGCCAAGCCTACGGCATCCGCTCCATCCCGGCAGCGTCCGGCCCTGGCGGTCGGCGCGCGCGATCCGCGCCACGGGATGGCCTTTAATGGCCAGAACGTGGCGCTCGGCGCAGACCTGATCGCCCTGCCCGGCCCGGATGGTCTTGAGGATGCTGGTGCGCGCGCGCGCGGGCAGGGCCTCTCCGACATAGGGCCAAGCCGCCGCCGGCGGCCGAAAGGCGATGATCGTCCCCACGGCCGGCGCGTCCGAGGATCGCAGGTAGAGGCCCGTCGGTTCGCTAGGCGTGTCGTTGAAGAGGATGAGCGGCGCGGGCTGCAGCGCCTGGGCCAGGGCCACGGGCGTGGGGATCAAGCCGAGCATGGCGATGCGAAGGCCCCGATGCATGGGTCCAGACTTTCACGTCGCCGCCGGACGCCGCAATTCCCGAGAACTATAGGGTTGCTCGCCGGCGTCGGGACGGTGGGTGTTCCCCCGCGCCTCACTGTCTTCTCCAAGCGGGGGGATCAGGGCCGTCTTTTTGGCCCTGTTTCTCCCGGCGGCGCCTCAGCTGCGCCGTTAGAGATATTGTTATGGAAGAAGTTAGATAAGTTAAGGGGCTCCCGGGGGCCAAGTTCGTGTTTGCTTACAACGACTTATGAGAAGCCCGGGTGTGCGATAGACCGTCACTGGGTGTCTGATCCCCCGAGAGTGCGGTGGGCGTTCCCCCGGACCTTGGGTGTGTGATCCCCCGCAGCTGTCCACAGCTAGAGCAAGCGTCTCGGCGGTGTGTGATCCCCCGAAGGTCGCGGAATCTTCTCCGGTGGGCGAAACCCCGAAAGTCGTGATCGTTTTTCGATGCGGGAGCCCGGATTGTCGGGGTTTTGGACACCTCGGACGCTCGGCGGTGTGTGAAACCCCGAAGCGCGGGCCCACCCTGCCCTGTTGGCGGCCTGGCGGTGTGTGAAACCCCGACGCTCGGCGCCCC
>Ga0255334_1000286_pt1 | contig 47022 bp, 61 predicted proteins | sample EtOH5_35cm_T3_12_FD_202080 | JGI IMG/M metagenome (GOLD analysis project Ga0255334, IMG submission 202080) | Sandy soil microbial communities from University of British Columbia, Vancouver, Canada - EtOH5_35cm_T3_129 | ecosystem: Engineered > Artificial ecosystem > Sand microcosm > Unclassified ...
AGCTTCGGTCAGCTGGGTCTTTCCGACGTTCGTCGGCGTCTTCTTGCGAGCTTCTTCGCGGGCGAAGTGCTCCGTCATTCCAAATACTGCGAAGGTGCTCATGGTTTTCTCCAAGCAAAGCGCCGCCATGCCGCAAGTGCAGCAGTAGCGGAATATGTGGATTCAGGATTCGGCTCGGTCTAGCCGAGAGGCCGCGGCAGCGCCGGCCATGTAGATTTCGTGCGCCACGTTTTCGGAAATGCGTATTTCGTGGCGCGGAATGGCGAGCATGGGCGCCGAGCCCTCAGGTCCAGCAGCGTGAGCCGCAGCAATCAGCGACTCGACCACCAGCCCGATGAGCTGCGGATCTCCACCCGCCAGCGATTCGAGCTTGGCGATCAGGCCGGGCCTAGCTCGCTGTCTGAGCAGCTCCACGCCAGCAGCAGGCAATAGTAACTGAACGCTGTCGACGTTCAGGGCGAGCAGCTGAATCGCCTCGGCCTGCTCCGTGATGCCGTGCCAGGACATCAGCTCGTGCAGCATGGGTATGACTCCTAGCCGAACCCGAAGGCGCAGCTCGATCTCGCCGACTGCCTTGCGTTTGGCTGCAGTCTTGGCTGACCGCTCGGCATTGGTCTTGGCGGTCATGGCAAGCACCTCTCCAGCAGAGTCGCTCCGCGCCGCTTTCCGTCCCGCATGACGATGATCTGGCCGCCTGCGGCCTGCACGATGATGTGAGGGATACCGCTGGCTGTTGCGAGCTTCTGGGCGATCTTGATCAGCTGGATGATCGAGCTCATATTCCGGCCTCAAGCATCCTCCGGGCGAACCTCGCCAGATCCTCCTGGCCGCTGTACTTCTTGGGCTGGCGCGGCTGACGCCTGGCCGGAGGCTCAGCAGCCTGATCTAGTCGAAAAGGGATAGCTGCGTCTCGGCCGCGCGCGCCGCACTCTTGGATCTGGCCTCCTTGGGAGAGGAACTCGGCGGTCATTCGGTCGAGTTGCGCACGCAGCGAATCGCCGCGGGCAATGCCTGCGTTATCGATAAGCATGGGTACTCCAGTGGGCACGCGCCCAGCTAGCAAGAGGAAGACTTCCGGGCGGCGATGGCCCGGCGAACGGCGGCAGCATGGCGGCGAGCAACCGGAAAAGGGTCTTCAATGCCCTCCAATGTCAGGAGGCAGGACGTGTCGCGCTCTCGGCGCATTGAAACGATGCGGTCAATCCGAACCAATGTGCTGCGGTGAATGCGAAGGAAGCATCCAGAAAACTCCTCTTCCAATGCCTTGAGCGGCTCGCTCAGCAGCAGATCGCCGCCTGGATGGTGAGCGGCGACGTACTTGCTGTCGGCCTGGAAGTGGGTGACCCAGTCCACCGGGACCCATACCGGATGACCGAGGTAGCGGGACGGCAATCCGCGGCGCTGCTCGGCCATGATCAGGCCGCCTCGGCGTCGAGGTTGCTGGCCAGCCGGCAGGCGGCGAGGTGCGTCTGCCGCCAGCCCTTCACACGGCCGGTGCGGTTGTCGACTACCCGGTAGAAGTTGTGGCTGACCGGTTCCACCTTGTGGCGTGAGGCAGCGATAGCGCGGGCGACCGCCTGCAGGCGCTGGCGATCGGTGTCGAGCTGCGAGGCCCAGCTGGCCCTCAAGGTTTCGAGGATGTCGCGGTTCTGGTACTGCTGGTGCATGGTTGATGAACCTCGCTGTGATTTGCACACATCAGGCAGCCGTCTCCGCTCATTGCGGGACCAACGCATGAGTTGGGATGGAAACGGCTGTCTGGATGGGTGCGGAAGGAAGTGGTGATGCAGATGGCCGGTGCTGACCCGGCATGGCAAACGACCACATGCTTCTCAGATGGTGATCAGTGCCTTTTAACCATCGTCCACGTATTGCGCATCAGCCTGCGCATTACATCTGCATCGGTAGAGTGATCTGGTAGGAGTCCCCGGGTTAGCCTGTCCGACATTCCGCTCGCCAGCGGAATGAACGTCTACATCCCCGCGCATGCGTTACCTACTTGGCAGATCACTCTCCGATGCATCCTCTTCAAGGAAATGGACCGTAACGTGGGCCAGCCGTTCGCTCTCTCGGCAGCGGCGCGACTACCGCCAAGCAGCAGGCCACGGACGTTCATCCGCCACCTTGCCTTCCTGTTTATTTACGCTGCCAACGCGCTTTGGTCCGGTGCCGCAAACACTGACCTGCGGGTGATGGTAGGCCCGCGCTAACGCCGGCAGCTGGCGGAACAGGCACCGCGGGGCGGCCTTGGTGCTAGACCTGCTTGAATTCTCGAAACGCAGCAGGAACCGAAAAAGTCTGGCCAACCTCATCGAAGCAGATGCTGTCCCATAATTCAGAGGCAGTTTGCAGTCGATAGCCAGGCGCCAGTTCTGGAAGCTCAACCGTGGCGAATTTCTTAATACGTTCGGCCACCTCCTTTTCGGTCGGCATCGATCCGTTACCCATGCCTATGGTCGCCTTACCTCTTTTCTCTTTCTCGTCGTCGATGATGTGAACCTTGATTTCTACGGAGTAGGGGCCGTAGACGGGGTTGAAACTCATGTTCGTCTCTCCAGTCAGACTTCCCCTGATGCGCCCCGCGTGAGGCGCACCGGGAAATCGGCTGCGCCGGTTGGCTCAGGCGCCGACCTTTGGCCTGCCGATCAGCAGAACGGCCAGTAGCAGGCCGACGATCACCAGATCGGCACACATGGAGAGCAGTCGGCTCGTCGAGTCGACCAGCACGACCGCTCCGGCCAGCCCGAAGGCCAGCCAAAGGCGTAGGTGCTGGAGCATCACAGGTAGTCCTTGAGGCGCAGGTTCATCTTGGCTGCAGCGCGCTCGAGCACGGTGGTTTCGGCCGGTTCTTCAATCTCGCCGTCAGCCTCAGCGACGGTGATCATGAAGTTCAGGACGATTTCCGCGTTGGCCGGATCGTGAGCCAGGTCGGCCAGCTCGCGCTCGGCGTTCATACGGATGATCCGGGCGCCGCCTTCGTTGAAGTCGGCCTTGGCGCGGTCGATGACCTGACCGAGCTCGGCGCCGAATCCAGCCAGTTGCGGGGCGTTGCGCAGCAGGCGGTCAATCTTGTCGACTTCGCTGGCTTCGATCTCGCCGTCGGCGCTGGCGATGTAGAAGCAGCCGTAGACGCAGGCCTGCATCAGGTCGCGGTTCTCGATCTTGGCCATGGCCTGGCGGGCTTCGCGGGATTTCTTGCCGAACAGTTTTCCGAACATGGGTACTTCCTTTGGGGTGGTTGCTTTCCCAATGCCGCCTCATCGAAGCGGCATCAGTGAAAACTTCCATCTCCGCCATGCGCATCGCCGGAGTCTTCTCTCTGGCCGGGTCAGCAACTGGCATCTTCCCGGCTGGCTTGCATGGCTTCGCGTGCTGGCATGTGGCAGCACGGCAGGTTCCAGAGCCTGCATGGGGAGCGAAATTTCTTGCCCGCGCTGTACGGCTGCTGCCGGATCGCTCCGCGGGGTTCCTTGATTGTTAAAGAGCAGTCCCTTTTGAGGGCTTGGCGAAGTGCTTCTCGCCTCGTTGCAACCAAGCTACAACGCAAAATTGTAGATTGCAAGCATGAGTTGTAATTCTGAATAGTAAAAAGCCCGCACATGGCGGGCTCTTCTTTCGGTAAGGCGCGATCAACTATCGGCCGGATCAGCCCTCCAGGCCAGATGCATGCTCCCATCGCTGCGCGGCGTCAGAGTCACGCCGTCGGAATCACGGATCTCCTCCATCAGCCTGTCCCAGTCACTCTGAATCTCATCGGGCTGCCGACTGATCACAGCCTGTCGCTCAACCAGGGCGCGGGGCGTGCTGATGACGCCCTGGATGCGGCGGGCCAGGCGTTCATAGCCGGAGATTTGGGTTTGATGGGTGACAGCGCGAGCGCGTGGCTTTGCCATATGACTTCCTTACTTCTGCTTAGCTGTATAAAAATACAGTACACATGGCTCGCGGCTGCATCAAGCGAAACGAGCGGATGCGACTTTGGTATGTAAATTTTTCAAGCAGACGGCGCAGGCGCGGCAGAAAACTGCAGGTGGTGCAGGTGGTGCAGGTGGTGCGGAGCAATGTTTGTGTGTATTGTGTGTATAGTGTCGGCAGGCAGCGCGAGGAGACGGTAATGCGAAGTCGGGAGGTGATCGAGCTGCTGGAAGCGGATGGTTGGTACGAGGTGGCCGTGAAAGGCAGTCACCACCAGTTCAGGCATCCGACCAAGCCGGGCAGGGTGACGGTTCCGCACCCGAAGTCGGACCTGCCGAAAGGCACCTACCAGAGCATCCTGAAGCAAGCTGGCCTCAAGTGAGGCCGGCTATACCACCCAAGAGGGGCACACCATGAAATATCCCGTCGTCATCCACAAAGAGCCAGGCAGCGACTACGGCGTGACCGTGCCGGATGTGCCCGGCTGCTTCTCCGCCGGCGAGACGATGGCTGAGGCGCTGGAGAATGTGCGCGAGGCGCTGGAGCTGCATTTCGAGGGGTTGGTGGCGGACGCAGAACCGCTCCCGCAGCCGCAGGAGGTCGACGTGCATGCGGCGAACCAGGACTATGCCGGCGGCGTGTGGGCGCTGGTCGACTTCGATGTGACGCCCTATCTGGGCAAGGCTGTGCGCTTCAACGCTACCTTGCCGGAGCATCTGTTGGCGCGGATCGACGCCTACGTGAAGAGCCATCCGGAGCAGAAGAGCCGATCAGGATTCCTAGCCGAGGCGGCCTTGCGGGTGTTGCAGCATGGCTGATGGTTTTCAGATGAGCGCTGAGGCGATGGAGCTACTGCAGGCGGGCGGCTTGAAGATCGAGGCTGAGGGCGTAGCGATCAACGCTCGCTGGTTCATGGCTGATGGGAAGCAAGTTGCGAAGGTCACCCTGATTGGGAGCAAGGGAGGTCCTATGGGATATGGCGTGCAGTGTGAACCATATCCAATTTTCGAGGTTGATGCAGAGTATTCGGTATTCGAGAGCTTGAAGCTCAACGAGCCTGCACGCATCAAGTTCCTGGCCGACCTAAAGCCAATCAACAGTGGCGGATATGTTCTGCACCTATTGAAGGTGCTGGAGCAGTCTTAAACGAAGCCATACCAAATCACACTGTCTACGAGCAAGCTATCTTGGCATTCCGTATTTTGCCGAGATATGCAGGATTACGGCACCTCCGATGATGAAGCTCAATGTCTGGTCACCGATGATTGGCAGGTATTCTGGCCGGAAAGCGCAGATCAGGAATGCAATTCCCGTTGGGGCGCTTGAGAGCGATAAGCCGTTGACGATGGCCTCTTCCAGGGCGGCACTGGTATTACGCAGCCTAGCGTGCAGATAGGTTCCGATAAAGGAAACGAGAAACAATGCAGCAGCGAACCCAGGCAGGTTCTTCAGGAACAGCTCAGTCATCACGGCCCTTGCGTCGCAATCGGTAGATCAGCCAGTTTCCAGCCAGCATGCCAATGAAGCCTGCTATCAGCAGGGCCGGAGCGTCGTTGAGTGGAGGGGCGATGGCCTGACCTATCAGCGAGCTGACTGCGCCGCACAGCGAGGCCGATCCAGCCAGCACGGCAATATCTCGTGTGCTCAAGTCAAGGAGTCCGTGGAAGTAGGGATGAAGCATGCGCGCACCAGTTTTTTATCAGTTTGCGCACAAGGTTATCGAAAAACATCCTGCTGCATCCTATCTGTATAACCTCCATGCCTATCCACTCCAGCAGGAAGCGGGCTCACATCTTGACCTTGCTCGGCGGGCAGACGGCGCCGACGTAGTGGATATGTTCGATCTGCTCGACCGGGATCGTGCGTCTGTCGTAGGCGTCATTCACCGAGGCAAGGCTGACCTCGACATCGTTCGCGTAGAGCAGCTCCTTGACCATGCTTTCGCCGTCATGCAGACGGACCATCACATACTCACCGGGTATCAGCTGGCCGTTCGGCTCGACCACGGCGACCCAGCCGTTCTTGATGGCTGGTGCCATGGAGTTTCCCTTGAGGCGCAGGGCGTATGCGCCGGGGTCGCGGGAGGGAAATTCAACGTAGCCGTCTCCATTTTCGATGGCATACCAGTAGCCCTGGGTGCCCATCTGGGCTGTGCCGACGATCTTGATGTGGCGCCAGGGGCTGACGATGGGCGGGCCGGGCTCGAATGTTGTCCTCTCCCTACCATCTTGCGGATCGTCAGCCGGCTCTCCCATTAGAAAGCCAACGCTCTTCCCAAGCAGGCGACTGAGCTGCTGCATTTTTTGAGGGCGAGGAATATTCCGGCCAGCTTCCCAAGCCTGGACTGATTGAGGGGTTACGCCGAGCTGCCGAGCAAGCTCGGACTGATTCCAGCCTTTCTCCTCTCGAGCAATAGCGATGCGATTACCGGTCGTAGTCATATCGCGAAAGATACAACTGGCCGTTGTAGCTCGCATTGCAATTCTCCATTGTAAAAGCGCCGTCAAGTCTGTAACTTTGGGTTGTAATTTTGAGCCAGAGGACTTTATGAAAGAGAACGCAGCAAAGCGTGCAGCTGAAGCTGCTGGAGGGCAGTCAGCTCTGGCTCGCGCCTTGGGCTGTACACCTCAAGCCGTCCAGCGTATGTGCGCTACTGGTCAAGTACCAGCTCGTAGAGTTCTGCAGATCGAGATAGTTACTGGTGTTTCTCGCCATGAACTGCGGCCTGATCTCTATCCGAATGAGCGCGAGTGATCTGCTGCGTGGCGACATCCCTGCCATTGGCTCCATGAGTCCAGTATCGCGAGGCGATACATCGTGGCGCTACAGAAAGAGCAAAGAGGTTTTTACAGATGGACGAATTCCTGCGGGCTTGCCACGACACGGTGAAGGACAACGAGGCCAAGGCTCTGGCCGCCAAGATGGGGCTTCCTCACGTCAGCCTGCTGCAGCGGGCCAATCCTGACAACGATGCTCACAGGCTGACCATCAATCACTTGTTCGGGATCCTGCTGCACACCGGCGATATGCGTCCGCTCAAGGCCCTCGCCGATGCGTTCGGTTTCGACCTGGTGCCGAAGGGGAGCATCAAGGCCGAAAGCCTCAGCCATGCACTTCTGAAAATGAATCTGGAAATCGCCGATGTGACTCGCGCCGTGGGCGATGCACTGGAAGACAACCACGTCTCCCGCCAGGAGAAGGAGCTGATCAATCGCACGATCGAGGATGCACGTCGGAGCCTTGACGTGATCGAGGCGAGTGTTAAGGCCGCCTGAATAGAAGGCACAAAAAAACCGGGTGGCAGCCCGGTTTCTTCATTGGCGCCTAGGCGCCACATACGATTCGAAAGGAATGATAGATGCTTTCCACTGAAATAACCAGTCACCCCGCGCCACGAAACGCGATTGCCGAAAACGTGGCGCGCAGCGTGACCATGAGCAGTATCGAACTGCTGGAGCTGGTCAACCAGGCACGCGCCGATTTTGGCGAGTCCGAGGTTCGCCACAGCGATTTCGCCGCTCGGTGCCGTGATGAACTGGACGGCGAATACTACGAAATTTTCGTAGTAAGGAATTCCCGCGGCCCGGCCACTGAAGCCATCGGCATGACCGCCGACCAGTGCAAGCTGGTAGCAATGCGTGAGTCGAAGGCGGTACGCCGCAATGTGCTGGCCCGCCTGAATGAGCTGGAGACCCAGCAGACGCTGGCGCTACCCAACTTCAATAGCCCCGCCGAGGCAGCCCGCGCTTGGGCCGATCAGTTCGAGCAGCGCGCTGCTGCCGAGCAGGCGCTGGCCATCGCTGCGCCCAAGGCCGCTTTCGTCGACCAGTACGTCGAGGCTACCGGCTCGATGAGCTTCCGCCAGGTGGCCAAGCTGCTGAAGGCGAACGAGCGCCAGTTCCGCCAGATGCTGCTGGACAGGGGCGTCATGTACTACCTAGGCGGTGTGTTGACCCCATACCAGCCACATACCGATGCCGGACGCTTCGAGGTGAAGACCGGAACCAGCGAGCGCAATGGGCATGCCTTCAACCAGGCGCGCTTCACCCCGAAGGGGGTGCAGTGGGTGGCCGGGCTGTGGGCGCAGGCACAACTGAAGGATGCTGTCGCATGAACTTCTACCCGTTCCATGTGGGCGACTACACCTTGCGTACTGCTCACCTCGACCCGATGGAAGACCTCGCCTACCGCCGATTGCTCGACCTGTACTACGTCAACGAGACAGCCATTGCCGGTGATGCTGCATCGATCGCTCGCTTGATTCGCATGCGCTCCAACGCCGCAGAGGTTGCCGTGGTGCTGGGCGAGTTCTTCGAGGAAACGCCGGAAGGCTGGCGTCACAGCCACTGCGACGATGTGATTGCGCAGTACCAGGCAAAGGCCCGTCAGGCTGCTGAGAACGGAAAACGCGGAGGCCGCCCGAGAAAACCTGAAACGCCAGAACCGCAACCGAGCGTAGAGCAATCAGCTTCGGATATGGATTGCTCAGAAAACCCAGAAATAACCCAGCCGGTTAATTCCGTTAACCCAGAAGAAACCGGATCGACAACTAACCAAGAACCAATAACCAATAACCAAAACCAAGAAGATCAAAAGACTTGTTCGCCTTCGGCTCACGCCGCCGCGGACGAGCTGTTTGATCGGTTCTGGAATCTCTACCCCCGCAAGCAGGACAAGGCCAAGGCGCGCAAAGCCTGGACCAAGCTCAAGGTCAGCGAGGCGCTGTTCGCCCTGATCGCCAAGGGGCTCGCCGCGCAGGCTGCGTCCCACGACTGGATCAAGGACGGCGGCAAGTACGTGCCGATGCCGACCACATGGATCAACGGGAGGCGCTGGGAGGACGAGGTGAAAACCAACGTCCACCACCTGCCCCTGAGCCGCCACAGCGGCTTCGAGCAGCGCAATTACACCGCAGGACTGCCCCAGCGCGAGGATGGAACCTATGTCTTCTGACCTGAATTCCCATCTGTCCGAGATCGAGATCCGCTTCGGCGCCATCGGTAAGGAGCCCGCCCGCTGCGAGCGGCACGGCGATTACATGGCAGTGATCCGCAAGGATGGCGAGCGTACGGGATGCCCGGCCTGCCGAGAGCAGGAGCGCGCCGAGGAAGAGCGCCAGAAGCAGCGCGCCCGGTTCGTTGAACGCCACATGCAGGCCGCCCGGATTCCGCGCAGATTCATCGACAAGAGCTTTGCCGGCTACCAGGTCGAGAGCGAGGGCCAGCGCAAGGCATTCGACGCCTGTGCCGGCTATGCCGACGACTTCGGTGACCACCTGAAGGCCGGGCGCTGCATGCTCATGCTGGGCAAGGTCGGCACTGGGAAAACCCATCTGGCCGTAGCCATCGTCCAATGGCTGATCCGTGAGAGCGGCTTTGCGGCCGTCTACCGCACGGTCGGCGGAGTCATGGACGAGATCCGCGCAACCTACGACGGGCAGGGCAGCGAAGTCGAGATCATGAAGACCCTGGTCGGTGCCGATCTGTTGGTGCTGGACGAGGTGGGGGCGACCAAGGCCACCGAATTCGAGCTGGCCACCCTGTTCCGCATCATCAACGGCCGATATGAGCAAAACCTACCGACTCTGATCGTTTCCAACCTGGGCCCGCAAGAGCTGCCGGCCGCTCTCGGCGAGCGCTGCGTAGATCGCTTACGCGAGAACGGTGGGATCCTTGTTCCGTTTGACTGGGCCTCCGCCCGACTGGAGAAACGCCAGGAGATGACCCATGAGTAACCAATTCAAGCCGGGCTACTGGAGCGAGCTGAAGCGGCTGGCTGAGGCGGAGCTACCGAAGTGCTGCGGTGAAATGGTCCCGACCGGTGTTGAGTATGGCGGCCAGCGCGAAATGATGTGCTGCGAGGCGTGGCAGCAGGGCGAGGTCACTGTCGCTGCGTTTGATCTTCTGCAGCTGATCGCCGAAAACGAGCGCCTACAGGGGCTAGCTTGCGCGGTGAACAGCGCCATGCATGAGGCTGGCATGCCAGTTGGCGCCGATCCTGCTGAGCTGGCTGACATGATCCATAGGCTGCAGGTCCAAGTGGCCACCCTGCAATCAAGCCCTGACAGCTGGCAGTCCGGCTACGACAAGGGGCGTCTCGACGGAACCAAGACTCGCCTGAGCGAGCTGGAGCAGGAGCGAAGGATCAATGCCGAGCTCAGCGCCGAGGTCGAGGCGCTGCGGAAGGATGCGGAGCGGTATCGGTGGCTGCGCAACCCGGATCAGGCCGTAGGCAACGTGATGGACAAGATGGGCAGTTCTGGCGTTTACGAGTACCGGGCCGGCGATGAGCTGGACGCGGCCATCGACTCCGCCATGGGCAAGGACAATCCGGCATGAGCAGTACGGTGACGGTGATGCTGTCGGATGCGGAGATCAAGCGGCAGGCGGCGCGGGGCGATGTCGGCCGGCTGCGGGCGGCCCAGCATCCGGCACTGCGGCTGCGCTTCCTGGGCGATCGCGCCCGGGGCAGCTGGGACGTGCGGGCCGGCAGCGAGTGGAGGAAGTTCGGCGCCTGGCCGGAGCTGAACACCAAGGCGGCGTTGGCGGTTCTACCCGAGGTGCTGGCGCGCTTTGCGGCCGATCCGGAGGCGGTGGTGGGCAAGGGCGGCTGGACGACGGTGGGCGAGCTGCTCGGCTGGTACCTGGATCGGGTGCTGCGGGACCGCAAGCTGTCGGCGAAACGCCGGACCTCGGTGAAGTCGGCCATCGACTGTCATCTGCTGCCGCGCCTGGCCGGGATGCCGCTGGCAGCGGTGAATCGCGGGGCAGTGGATCAGGCGCTGATGTGGCCGCTGCAGGAGACGCTATCGCCGAGCTATGTGCGGCTGATCCTGCGGGTGCTGATGATGGCGTTCAAGCAGGCGCTCCGGCTCGAGCTGATCGCTGAGGATCCGCTGGCCTCGGTGAAGTTCACGGACTTCGTCCAGGCGCGGATCAAGCCGAAGGCGGCCCGGCTGCATGTGATGGATGCCGGACAGGTGCTGGCCACCCTGGCAGGGCGCTTCGAGCAAGCGCCGATGGAAGGGATGCTGGCGGCGATGATGCTGGCCCATGGCACGCGAGTCGGCGAGACCCGGTTGGCCAGCTGGCGGCATATCAGCCTGAGCGAGCGCGTCTGGCTGATCCCGGCCGAGAACACTAAGACCCGCGCCGAGCATGTGCTGCCGCTGACTGAGCAGGCCTGCGCGCTGCTGCGCCGCTATCGGGCGATCCAGCAGGCGCGGGGGCAGGATCCGGTCTGCCTGTTCCCAGGACGGGACGGCAAGCCGATCAGCGAGAAGGCGGCCTCCGCCATCTTCACCAGCCTGGGGGCCGGCCAGTGGTCGAGCCATGACCTGCGCAAGCTGGCCCGCACCGGGTGGGCTGAGTTGGGGGTGGACTACCTTATCGGCGAGCTGCTGCTGAACCATGCCATGGGCTTCGCGGCACAGACCTACATCAACACCAGTGCCGACGATCTGAAGCTGGATGCCCTGAAACGCTGGCATGCGTGGCTGGATGAGCGTGGTTTCGCCGCATTGCACGGCGGTACAGGGGCGGTTTCTTCCGTTTCGAGGTTTGACGCGGAGGCCGCGCCAATCGCGGCTTCCAGCGGTTTTCGAGAACTCCAAAAAGAGAGGCTGTAAATGGTCGCAGCGGCGATGAGGACGTACACGGCGCCGAAGCGGCGGCCCGTGGTGGACTACGAGGGGCAGGAGCAGACGGCCCTGTTCAACTGGTTGAGGGTTCGCTACCCGGCGGCGGCGAAACTGGCCTACCACGTGCCCAACGGCGGGCACCGGATGAAGGCGGTCGCGGCCAAGCTGAAGGCCCAGGGCGTCAAGGCCGGGGTGAGCGACATCACCCTGCCGATGGCGCGGGGCGGCTACTTCGGGCTGTACATCGAGTTCAAGGCGACGCCCCCGCACGATGCGGCGGTATCGCCATCCCAGATGGCCTTCCTGCAGGCGGTCGAGGCGCAGGGTTACCTGGCCCTGGTGTGCCGGGGATTCGAGGCGGCGCGGGAAGTGATTGAGGGCTATATGGCCCTGCCGAAGACGGAGGTGGTCCGTGACCCTCGTTAAGCGGCACGGGCCGGACCTGCGGGTTGCGGTTGTCCCGCTGGCTGAGTGCGGGGCCTGCCTGGGGAAGGGCGTCATCCGGGGCGTGTTTCACCAGATGGCCTGTGCCGGCTGCAATGGCTCTGGGATGGTTTCGAAGGAGACGGGCGAGGCGCTTGAGGCGGAGCTCTTGGTGTTGCAGCTGCGGATGCGCTTGAGCCAGGCGCATGCGGTGATCCGGCAGCAGCAGACGCGCCTGGAGCGTGTTGGACTGGTTCAGGGCGGGGCCGAGAACGATTACGAAGGGCAGCGCAACCGCCGGGGGATCGGCGGGGGCAATTGGACGGGGGATTGAGTGATGATCTATTCGAGCGTTTTGAGTGCCGTGGTTAGCGCGCTGGCGGCAGAAAGTATCGACAACACCAGCAAGCAGGCTTGGCAGAAGCTCTACAACCCGAACGACGAGGAGGGGGCCGGCATTGAGAGCCTGAATAGGGCCTCGGGTGCAGAGGGAGTAGACCGGAACATGGTCGATTGCCTGGTGTTCGCCATCCTGCATCGCCGGCTCAAGGAGCGCCACTGGCATGCCCTGGTCGCCAAGTACAGTACGCACAAGGGGCGCAAGGTCGAGGCGATTAGCAAGCTGCGTCCGCTGATCGCCACCCCGGCGCCGACGCTGTTCCTCTACAAGGCCGTGACCGCCTGGGCAATCCCGAAGCTCAAAGGTGTGCAGGTGACGCTCGCGCCTTCGGTCAGCGTGGAGGTTCCGGTCGATGCCAAGCCGTCGAAGCAGGCGGCAGTCGTGGCGGCGGCCCTGGAGGCAGAGCGGGTGAAGCGCAAACGCCTACAGGCCAGGTCGTCCGATATGATCGTGCTGCCGGCCAGCTTCTACGACATGAATACCTGGGATCCGGACGGGCGCCCCGAGCCAACTCGTCGAGAGTGGCGAAGGAAGATCCATTCTGTGCTGGACGAGATGACGAAAGAAGCTCTCAGCGAGGCAGAGAAGGTGCTGACGGCTGAGGGAGTGCTTGTTCAGCAGGAGGCCGCATAAGCGGTTGACAGCAATCCATCGTTCCATCATTATTTTTCCCATCCTGTCGATCTTGCGCGTTTAGGATTGACAATCAAACACAGAAGCCCCGATTCGGTCATCCGGTCGGGGCTTTTTCATGCGCCACGTTTTTTCCTGTGCTGGAATCGTGGCGCGAACATTCAGAGCCCAGCCACATGCTGGGCTTTTTCGTTTCTGGAGCCATCCATGGAAAACCAGCACCGCAAGATCGCCGGCTATCGCGAGCTGAGCCAAGCAGAGATCGACCTGATGAACCGGATCAAGGCCAAGGGCGGCGAGCTGTTGGAGCTGCAGGCCGAGCTGGTCGACCTGCTCAAGCTACAGGAGATGGCAAAGCTCAACGCTATGGACGGCGTACGAACGAGCGATGCCGAAGCCAAGGCAAAGGCTGAGTTCAACCGCTTCCACGCCGCAGAGCCACTGCGCTGGGCCGCTATCGGCAAGACCGACATCCAGACCGGCATCATGGCGCTGGTTCGCGCCGTAGCGCAGCCGGCTGGAATTTGACTTCACTTTCGGCCCCTCGCTCCTTTGCTCCCCAGCGGGTTGCGATGCGGGCCACCTATTCATTCCCCATGCGGGGTCACAGAGATATGAAAATGCCTGAGAAGTCCCCTGACCTCTGGGCTGCCGTGCTCGCATGGGTCAGCCAAGTCATGCCGCAGCTGTACGCGCCCGCGCTGTCAGTAGTGATTGCGGTTCTACGCGTGATCTACGGCGGCGGCAGTCGTCGGCAGATGCTGCTGGAGGGTGCACTGTGCGGGCTGGCCACGCTATCCGTGGTTCCGTTGCTCCAGTGGCTCGGCCTTCCGGCCAACATGGCCACGTTCGCGGGCGGCTGCGTGGGCTTCATTGGCGTCGAGAAGCTGCGCGAGCTGGCGGATAAGTTCCTGACCAGCAAGGCGGGCGGATAGCCATGAGCTTGAAATCGTTCGCGAGGTAAACATTGATGGCGAAGCTCAAGATGCATCGGCCGGCAATCAAGATGGCCGATACCCAACAGGTCAAGGTGCCGGTAGTCGCTGATCGGCGGATCACGGGCAGAAGACTGCAGGCCAGACGGTTGGCCGTCTGGCAGCGCGACCCCACCTGCGCGGTGTGTGGTCGCGTGGTGGCTTACCCGGCCGGCTTCGAGCTGGATCACATCGTCCCGTTGTTCATGGGTGGCGAGGATGTCGAGGCGAACTGCCAGATCCTGTGCGTAGACAGCCCGGACGGCCTGCATGAGGGCTGCCACTCGCGGAAGACCCGAGCTGACCTGAGCGGGCAGTGAAGGGGAGGGGGAGGGTCGAAACTTCCAGGCCTCGCCGACAGGAAACCGCTCGGTCCCCCATTTGCAGATTATTTCCCCGTTAACGAAGGTCGTTAACCATGGCGTTAACTGAACAGAAGCGCCGGTATGCCGATGCGCGGCTGTCCGGTTTTGGCAAAAAGGCCGCTGCCATCGAGGCAGGATGCCCGGAGAAAACCGCCGCCCAGGCGGCATCCCGCTACGAGAAAGATCCGGATGTGCAGGCCGCCATGGGGCGCGCCGTCGCCGTGCAGGAGCATGCGCGGCATGCTCCGCCGGCGGTCGATCCGAACCCGCATATCCCCGCGCCCGCCGCCGATCCGCTGGAGTTCATGCGGAACATGATGAACGACCTGGTGGCCGACCCGAAGCTACGGCTGGATGCGGCCAAGGCGCTGGCGTCCTTCACGGTTGCCAAGCCCGGCGAGGCCGGCAAGAAAGATCAAAAGGCCGATGCGGCCAAGCAGGCAGGGAAGGGAAGGTTCGCTGCGGCGCCTCCGCCACTGCGCGCGGTGAAGTGATATGCCCGAGTGGTCTACAGCCTGCCCCGATTGGGGCCATCGCCTGCTGGCCGGCGAAACGATCATCCCGCCGCCGATCTTTCCAGAGGAGGCCGAACGCGCTCTTGAGGTGTTCAAGCAGCTCAAGATCGTCGACGCCCCCGGCAGTCCGACCTTCGGCGAGGCCTGTGCCTCCTGGGTATTCGATCTGGTGGCCTCGATCTTCGGCGCCTATGACCCGGAGACGGGCCGGCGATTGATCACCGAGTGGTTCATCCTGATTCCGAAGAAGAACTCGAAATCGACCATTGCGGCCGGGATTATGATGACCGCTCTGATCCTGAACTGGCGGCAGTCCGCCGAGTTCTCGATCCTGGCGCCGACCGTAGAGGTCGCCAACAATGCCTTCGCGCCGGCCCGCGATATGACTCAGCGGGACGACGATCTGGACGCGCTGATGCACGTCCAGACCCACATCAAGAGCATCACCCACCGCGAGAGCGGCGCCACCCTGAAGGTGGTGGCCGCAGACTCCAATACGGTAGGCGGCAAGAAGTCGGTCGGTACCCTGGTCGACGAGCTGTGGCTGTTCGGCAAGCGGCACGACGCCGAGAACATGCTGCGCGAGGCCATCGGCGGCCTGGCATCGAGGCCCGAGGGCTTCGTGATCTACCTGACCACGCAATCGGACGAGCCGCCGGCTGGGGTGTTCCGCCAGAAGCTGCAATACGCCCGTGACGTGCGCGATGGCGTGATCGAGGACAAGCGCTTCGTTCCAGTCATCTTCGAGCACCCGGCCGAGATGGTCGCCCGCAAGGAGCACCTGCAGGTCGAAAACCTGGGTCTGGTCAATCCGAACCTCGGCTACTCGGTCGACGAGGAGTTCCTGCAGCGCGAGTACGCCAAGGCCAAGCTATCGGGCGAGGAGTCGTTCCGCGGTTTTCTGGCCAAGCATGCGAACGTCGAGATCGGCCTGGCGCTGCGCTCGGACCGCTGGGCCGGTGCGGACTTCTGGGAGACCTGCTCTCGGCGGGGCATCACCCTGGAGAGCATCATCGAGCGCTGCGAGGTGGTCACCGTCGGCATCGACGGCGGCGGCCTCGACGACCTCCTCGGTCTGGCCGTGGTTGGCCGCGACCGCGACACCCGCGAGTGGCTGGGCTGGTGCCGGGCCTGGGCGCATCCGTCCGTCCTGGAGCGCCGCAAGGACATCGCCGCCAACCTGCACGATTACGCCCGCGAGGGCGACCTGGTGCTGGTCGACAAGATCGGCGACGACGTCGAGGAGGTGGCCGACATCGTGCACGCGCTCGACCGGGTCGGTCTGCTGCATCAGGTCGGCGTCGACCCGGCTGGTATCGGTGCCATCCTCGAAGCCATCGTCGAGCGCGGTGTCGAGCAGGACAAGGTGGTCGGCGTCAGCCAGGGCTGGCGGCTCGGCGGAGCGATCAAGACCACCGAGCGCAAGCTGGCCGAGGGCGGTCTGCTCGTCGCCGCCCAGCCGATGATGGCCTGGTGCTGCGGTAACGCCCGTGTCGAGCCGCGCGGTAACTCGATCCTCATCACCAAGCAGGCCAGCGGCTCGGCCAAGATCGACCCGCTGATGGCGTTGTTCTGCGCGGTGTCGCTGATGGCTACGAACCCGGCGGCGCCTACGGGCGGGCTCTCCGACCACATCCTCAAACACGGAATCAGGACGCTCTGATGGGCATGATTGCAACACTGCGCAGCTGGTTCGGCACCAAGAGCGACCCGGTGCCGATCGACACCGCGGCGGCCCTCGCGGCGGCGCTGGGCGGCGGCTACCAGACCGTGACCGGGCAGAGCGTCAGCACCGTCCGCGCCATGCAGATGACCACCGTGTTCGGCTGCGTCCGGGTGCTCGCCGAGTCGGTCGGCATGCTGCCCTGCCGATTGTTCAAGCAGACGGGGAGAGCCCTGGAGGCGGCGACGTCCCACCGGCTCAGCTATCTGCTGAGCGTGGCGCCGAACGGCTACATGACCAGCCAGGAGTTCTGGGAGCTGCTGATCGCCTGCCTGTGCCTGCGCGGCAACTTCTACGCCTACAAGGTCGTCGCACTGGGCCAGGTCGTCGAGCTGCTGCCCCTCGATCCGGGCTGCGTCACGCCGAAGCTGAACGACGACTGGACGGTTTCCTACCGGGTTTCCTTCCGAAACGGCGAGGTCCGTACTCTGAGCCAGGACGAGCTCTGGCATGTCCGCCTGTTCACCCTGGACGGGTTGAACGGCTTGAACCCGATCGCCTACGCCCGCCAGGCCATCGCCCTGGGACTGTCGACCGAGGAGCACGGCTCGCGCCTGTTCACCAACGGCGCCGTGACCTCCGGCGTGCTGCAGACCGAGCAGACGCTGACGGACGAGGCCTTCGCCCGGCTGAAAGCGCAGTTCCAGGGCGAGCACATGGGCGTCGCCAACGCCTACCGGCCGATGATTCTGGAGATGGGCCTCGACTGGAAGCCGATCAGCCTGAATGCCGAGGACTCGCAGTTCCTCGAGACCCGCAAGATGCAGCGCGACGAGATCTGCGCCATTTTCCGCGTGCCACCGCACCTGGTCGCCAATCTGGACAAGGCCACCTTCAACAACGTGGAAAACCTCGGCCTGAGCTTCGTCAACTACGCCCTGGTGCCGTATCTGACCCGGATCGAGAACCGCATCCGGGTCGGCCTGCTGAACGACAAGGACCGGGCCAGTCACTACGCCAAGTTCAACGCCGGGGCCCTGCTGCGCGGCGACCTGAAAGGCCGCTACGAGTCGTATGGGCTCGGCATCAACTGGGGAATTCTCAGCCCCAACGACTGCCGCGAGCTGGAAGACCTCAACCCGCGCGACGGCGGCGACATCTACCTGACTCCGCTCAACATGACCACCCACCCGGAGGCCGCGAATGGCAACCAAGCAACGCCTTGATATCCCGCTGACCCTCAAATCGGTCAGCGATAGCGGCGAGTTCGACGGCTACGGCTCCGTCTTCGGGGTCAAGGATTCCTATGCCGACATCGTGATGCCGGGGGCCTTCCAGAAGTCGCTGGCTGCCTGGCAGGAAAAGGGCCGGCTGCCGGCGCTGCTCTGGCAGCACAACATGGCCGAACCGATCGGCCTCTACAGCGAGATGCGCGAGGACGCCACCGGCCTCTACGTGAAGGGCCGGTTGCTGATCGAGGACGACCCGCTGGCCAAGCGGGCGCACGCCCACATGAAGGCCGGCAGCCTCTCGGGGCTGTCCATCGGCTACCTCCTCAACGACTACGAGTACGACAAGGACAAGAGCGCGTTCCTGCTCAAGGAGATCGACCTGTGGGAAGTCTCCCTGGTCACCTTCCCGGCCAACGACGAAGCGCGCATTGCCGACGTGAAATCCCTGCTGGCGCGCGGCGAGACGCCGCCGCCCAGCAAAGTGGAGCGAGCCCTGCGAGAGGTTGGGTTTTCCGGCTCCCAAGCCAAGGCCTTCATGGCCAAAGGCTACAGCGCCATTTCCCCGCGTGAGGCGGGCGCCGATGAAGCGCTGCAATCCCTGAAATCCCTGATCAACCGCATCTAAGGAGGCCGCTATGGCCGTAGAAATTAAAGACGTACAGGAAGTGGCCGAGGCCCTCGGCAAGAAGTTCGACGAGTTCAAATCCACCAACGACAAGCGCGTCGAGGCGCTGGAAGCCGAGAAGGGCAAGCTCGCCGGCCAGGTCGAATCGCTGAACGGCAAGCTCTCCGAGCTGGACGAGCTGAAGTCTGCCCTGGAGAAGGAGCTGGCCGCCATCAAGCGCCCGGGCGCCCCCGGCGGCAAGGACGTTTCCGAGCACAAGGCCGCGTTCATGCAGTTCGTTCGCAAGGGCAAGGACGATGGCCTGGCCGAGCTGCAAGCCAAGGCCCTGCAGACCACCGTCGACTCCGATGGCGGCTTCGCCGTCCCGGAGGATCTGGATCGTTCGATCCTCGAGCTGCTGCGCGACGAGTCGCCGATGCGCCAGGTCTGCGGCCAGATCACCGTCAGCACCCCGGATCACAAAAAGCTGGTCAGCCTCGGCGGTGCCGGCTCCGGCTGGGTGGGCGAGACCGACACGCGCCCGGCTACCAACACGCCCAAGCTGGCACAGATCGCCGCCATCATGGGCGAGATCTACGCCAACCCGCAGGCCACCCAGACCAGCCTCGATGACCTCTTCTTCGATGCGGAGGCCTGGCTGCAGGGCGAAGTGGCGACCGAGTTCGCCGAGCGAGAGGGCAATGCCTTCCTGCTGGGCGACGGCATCAACAAGCCCAAGGGCTTGTTGGCCTACACCCTGGACACGGCCGACGATGCCACCCGCGCCTTCGGCCAGCTGCAGAAGGTTCATTCCGGCACGGCGGGCGACTTCAACACGGACGACCTGATCAAACTGGTCTACACCCTGCGCAAGGGCTACCGCGCCGGCGCGAGCTGGATGCTGCCGAACCTGACCCTGTTCAAGGTCCGCACCCTGAAGGACAGCCAGGGCAACTACATCTGGCAGCCCGGCCTGCAGGCGGGGCAGCCGTCCAGCCTGCTGGGCTACGGCGTCGTCGAAAACGAGGATATGCCGGCGGTGGCGGCCGATGCCAACGCCGTGCTGTTCGGCGATTTCAAGCGCGCCTACACCATCGTCGACCGCATGGGCACCCGCGTGCTGCGCGACCCCTTCACCAACAAGCCGAACGTGGGCTTCTACACCACCAAGCGCGTCGGCGGCATGCTGACCGACTCCCTCGCGGTCAAGGTGCTGACCCTCAGCGCGTAATCGGGAAGGGCGCCTTCGGGCGCTCCTTCTTTAGGAGGGGCCGATGATCGACCTTGCCACAGCCAAAAATCACCTGCGCGTTGACGGCAACGACGAGGACGCGCTGATCCAGCTCTATCTCGAGGCGGCCTTCGACACCTTCGAGACCTGGACCAATCGCCAACTGGTCGCCGACAGCGACCCGCTACCGGACCCGGTCGGCAATGCGCTGCACGCCACGCGCAGTATCGACCAGGGTGTCCTGCTACTGGTCGGCCACTGGTATGCGAACCGCGAAGCGGTGGTCAGCGGCACCATCACGTCGGAAATGCCGATGGCCACCCGCGCCCTCTGGATGCCGCACCGCTGGGTGAATTTATGAGAGCCGGGCCTCTACGCCACCGCTGCACCCTGCAGCAAAAACAGAACGGCGACGATGGCATGGGCGGTGGGCCTGCGACCTGGATCGATCTGCGCTCGCTCTGGGCCGAGATCGCTATCCCGACCGGGCGTGTCGCCACTGTCGCCCAGCAGCTGGAGGCCACCGTGACCGCCGAGATCCGTGTACGCCTGGCCGCCGACATCCGGGCGGGCATGCGCCTGGTGCACGGCGGCACGACCTACGCCATCGAGGCGGTACTGCCCGACAACGAACGCACAATGCTCCGGCTGCTGTGCTCCAGTGTTGCGCATCCCTGAGGAACGACCATGGCCCGACGATCCCGCATCCTCGGCGACTTCAAACTGCGCCGCACCCTGCGCAACATCCACAAGACCCTGGACAACGAGCTCAAGCCGGCCATGCAGGAGGGGGCCGACAAGATCCTGGCCGACATGCAGCGTCTGGCGCCGAAGGACACCGGCGCCGGCGCTGCCGCCCTGACGGCTTTCGTCGCCAAGTCCGGGCTGGACGCCCAGATCGGCCTGCGCGGCAAGAAGGCCAACCGGGAGTTCTACTACCTGAAATACATCGAGTACGGCACCAAGGGCGTCTCCGGCGAGAAGCGCGCGAACGGGCGCTACCGGCGCACTACCAATAAGAGCGACGGCGCGCACTGGTTTGGTAAGTACCCGGACATCCCGGCCCGCCCGGCGCATCCGTTCGTTCGCCCGGCCTACGACCTGAACCGCGACGAGATGGTGGCGCTGATCCGCCAGGCCATCGCCAGCACCCTAGCCCGAGCTGCCGGAGGTGGTCCGTGAGCGATCCGTCCCTGGCCCTGCAGCAGGCACTCTACCAACGCCTGACCGCAGAGCTCTCCTGCCCGGTCTACGACGCCGTTCCGGCAGATACGCCCTATCCCTACGTCACCCTCGACAGCGAGGCCGCCACGAACGCCAGCCCCGTGAGCGGGCGGCGACGCGAAACCCGGCTTCTCTACCTGTCGGTCTGGAGCAACTACCCCGGCCAGGCCGAGGTCAAGCGCCTGATCGGCGAGGTCGTTGCCGCTCTGGACGAGCGCCCCTTGCCGCTGAGCATCGGCCGGGCCGTCTCGGTCCGGATCGAGCGCACGAGTACTAACCGCGAGCCGGACGGCGTGACCTACATGGGCGCCGTCACCGTGCGCGTCATCACCACCCACTGATTCCCTATCCGTGCCGCCCCGGCGGCCGTTCACCAATGTGCCTTTGGAGGACTCCCCATGGCCGAAGACAACCTTAATACGGCCGCAGGCTGTCGGATCAGCATCGGTACCAAGACCGTCGCCACCGATGCCGCCACCTACGCCGCCGACACCTACACCGAAATTGGCGAGATCGAGGACATCGGCGAGTTCGGCGACACCTTCAGCGCCGTCAAATTCACCGCGCTCTCCAATGGTCGCGTGCGCAAGTACAAGGGGACAGCCGATGCCGGCGATATGACGCTGACGGTTGGTCTGGATAATGGCGACGTCGGCCAGAAGAAGATCGCTGATGCCCACAAGGACCGCTCGAAGGGTGACTACAACATCCGGATCACCCTAAACGATGGCGATCCGTCGGCTGTCCCGGCGATCAATCCGACCACCTTCTACTTCAGCGGGAAGGTCATGAAAAACACCGTCTCGCCGGGCAGTGCCGACAACGTGGTGCGCCGCAACGTCTCCATCGCCATCAACTCCGACATCCTCGAGCTGCTACCGGCCGCGTCTGCCTAATACCGCGGGGCTGAGACCCCGCTCGATCCAAGGAATCCATCATGAGCAAAACCCTGCATGGCACCATCGTAGTAACGGTGGGCGACGACGAATTCACACTGGTACCCACCCTTGCGGCGGTTCGCAGCATCGAGGCCCGCTTCGGCGGCCTGCGGGGCGCTGCCCAGGCGATCATCAACCAGAGCATCGATGGTACGGCTCACATCATTGCCAGCGGGGCGGGGCTCTTCGGCAAGGATGCCGAAGCGTTGCCCGAGAAGGTATTTGAGGCAGGCATCGTCAAGGTCACCAACCAGGTCATCACCTATGTGAATGCCCTCTACAACCCGCGCGGCGGGGACGATCAGGGAAACGCCCAAGCGGGGACGGAGTAAGCGCCGTCGAGAACGGCAGCTACGTCGACCGGCTGTATGCGGCGGCGACCGGCTATCTCGGCTGGTCGCCCGACGTGGCCTGGCACACGCCGCTCCCCGAACTGTTCCTGGCTCTGGATGCCCGCGTCGAGTGGGTCAGGATGACCTCTCCCTTCGGCTCCAAGCCTGAGCCGAAAAAAACCAAGCCCGGCAACGTCGCCGACAAGCTGCGGCAGGCCCTGACCGGGCGCAAGCACGAATAACCCGGAGTTTCTATGGCCGAGCAAGATGTCCAGGGTCTGCTCATTCGCATCGAGGCCACCGCGGCACAGATGCTCCGTGAGCTGGATATGGCCGACAAGGCCGTGGCCTCGACCAGCCAGAAGATCGACAAACAGCTGGGCCGCGTGGACAAGGCCTTCGATAGCCTGAATACCACCATCGCCGGCTCAACCACCCGGGCGATGGACAGCCTGAATGCCAGCGTCGCCAGTGCCTACGCCCACCTGGAAAAGCTCAGCGGCGGCCTCACCGGTACTGCTGCCGAGTCGAAACAGCTCTCCAGCATCATGGTCGGCGCCTCGCAGTCGGCGGCGAAGGTCGTGCCGCACCTGGATGCGAACGCGGCTGCCATGGAGAAGGGCGGTATCAGCGCGGCGCAATACAGCCAGGCCATGCGCATGTTGCCCATGCAACTGACCGATGTGGTCACTAGCCTGGCCAGCGGGATGCCGGTCTGGCAGGTCACCATCCAACAGGGCGGCCAGATCCGGGACGCCTTCGGCGGCATCGGCAATGCCGGTCGCGCGCTCATCGGCAGCATCAATCCGGTCACCGGGGTGCTGGTCGGCATCGCCGGCGCGGCGACCGTGCTGTATTCGGCCTACGAGCAGGGGGCTGCCGAGGCGCAGGCCTTTGAGAAGGCGCTGATTCTCTCCGGCAATGCGGCTGGGACCAGTGCCGATGCTCTGGCCGGCATGGCCCGCATCATGGATGCGGGAAACACCACCCAGCGAAATGCCGCGGCGGTATTGGCCGAGGTCGCCGGTACCGGGAAATTCGCCGAGACTCAGATCCTCGCCATTTCCAAGGCGGCGGTCGCCATGGAGCAGGCCACCGGCAAGGCGGTCTCGGAGACGGTCAAGGATTTCACGGCCCTGGCCGATTCGCCGGCGGATGCCTCGGCCAAGCTCAACGAGCAGTACAATTATCTGACCGCCTCGGTCTACGAGCAGATTGCGGCCCTCGAGGAGCAGGGGAAAACCACCGAGGCGGCGAAACTAGCCACCGATGCCTATGCCTCGGCGCTGCAGCAGCGCTCCATGGAGATCGAGGAGAATCTCGGTCTGTTGGAGCGAGCCTGGAACGGCGTCGGCCGTATGGCGTCCGAAGCCTGGGACGCGATGCTCGGCATCGGCCGCAAGGACACCCTGGAGCAGCAGCTGGCCGAGGTCGATGGCAAGCTGAAGAACCTGGAGAAGAATCCCTATTCGAACAGCTGGTTCGGCTCGAAAACCGCCAAGGGCGAGCTGGAGCAGAAGCGCACAGAGCTGCAGCTCTCGATCCAGCAGCGTGATACGGAGGCCGCCTGGCAGGCCGAGCAGGCCAAGCTGAATAAGGATGCGATCGCCGCCCAGAAGGAGATCGCGACCCTTCGCGAGCAGTCGCTGAGCAAGAGCGAGAAGAAGGCCAAGGAAGTGGCCGACTACATGGAGAACCTGGACAAGATCCGGGCCGCGAACCCGTCTTCTCCGCTGCTCGATCAGGCGCAGATCGACAAAGATCTGGCGGCCATCGAGGCGAAGTACAAGGAGACGGCCAAGCGGGCGAAGGAGTATCAGGACGATGCCGCGACCAAGATGCTGCAGGACCTGCGCAACCAGCAGGCGAACCTGACTAGCCAGCTATCGACCGTCACCAAGCTCACCGAGTCCGAGCAGAAACTGGCGGAATTCACCCAACTGGTGGCCGACCTCAAGGGCAAGGCGGTTCTCACCGCCGAGCAGAAGAGCCTGCTGGCCAACCAGGACCTGATCAAGGCCCAGCTGCAGCAGAACGCTGCATTGGAGCAGCAGATCAAGCAGCGCGACGAACTGGCTCGGCAGGCTCAGCTGCAGTCCGCTCTCGACGAGCAGATCGCCAATCGGCAGAACGCCGTGAGCATCGGTGTGGCCGGCATCGGCATGGGTGACCGGGCGCGTCAGGACATGGAGCAGATCAACGCCATTCAGCAGAGCTATGCGCGGCAGATCACCGCCCTGGCATCCGCCCAAGGCACGCCGAACGGCCTGTCGGAAGAAGCCTATGCGGCCCAGGTGGCAGCGCTGAAGCGCGCTCAGGATCAGGAAATCGCCATCTATCAGGACGGTGCCCAGCAGAAGCTGGCAGCCGAGCAGGACTGGACCAAAGGTGCGACCCGGGCCATCGAGAACTACCGCGACAGCGCGCAGAACATCGCCGGCCAGATGGACAGCCTGTTCACCAACGCCTTCAGCAGCATGGAGGATGCTGTCGCCCGGTTCGCAACCACCGGCAAGCTGTCCTTCAGCGACTTCGCCAAGTCCATTCTGGCCGACATGGCGCGGATCGAGGCCCGCCGGGCGGCGTCCTCGTTGCTGTCGGGGATCGGCAGCTTGGCCGTTTCGGCGGTGGGCAGTCTTTTCGGTAGCGGCGGCGGGTATTCCGGCGGAGCAGCCTCCGGATCGCTCGCCGGCAGCAGCTACAGCTTCAGTCCGGCGCTCGATGTATCGGGGCTTTCGTTCAATGCCAAAGGCGGGGTTTACGACTCGCCGTCGCTCTCGGCGTACTCGGGCGGGGTTTATGACTCCCCCCAACTGTTCGCCTTCGCCAAGGGCGCCGGCGTGTTCGGCGAGGCCGGTCCCGAAGCCATCATGCCCCTGACCCGCGGGCCAGACGGCTCGCTGGGCGTGCGGGCTGTGGGCGGCGGTGGAGGCGGGGACGCGAGCATCGTCATCCATGCGCCGGTCAGCGTCCAGGCACAGCCCGGCATGAGCAGCCAGGACGCCGCCCGGCAGGGCGCCCAGATCGGGCAGGCAATGACGGCCGAGGTACGTCGACAGATCAGCGCCGAGCTGCGGAATGGCGGGATGATCTGGCGCGCCATGAATGGGAGGGGGTGATGCCAATCGAGACATTCATCTGGGACCCGAGCATCGATGCGACCGGCGACATCAGCCACCGCGTACGCAAAGCGCAGTTCGGCGATGGCTATGCCCAGGTAATCGGCGACGGAATCAACAGCAAGTCGCAGAGCTGGCCGCTGGCTTTTACCGGTACCGGTGAAGAGGTGATCCCGATCCGGGATTTTCTCGACCTGCACGCCGGCGGCAAGGCGTTCCTCTGGTCGCCACCACTGGAGGGCGTCCAGCTGTATCGGTGCGCTACCTATCAGCTAGTGCCCCTCGGCGGCGATCTGTACACCCTCAACGCCACCTTCGAACAGGCCTTCCACCCCTGACGAACAACGCATGACCCCAGGCTCGCCACGGCGGGCCTTTTTGTTGCCTGGAGATCAGCATGGCACAGCAAAACATCAATCTCGGCGCCGATGGAAGCGGGGCTGGCGGTGATACGGGACGGACGGCTTTCGCGAAAGCGCAGGCGAATTTCACCGACCTTTATGCCAACAAGCAGGACAAGAGCGGGCTTGGCAATGCCGCCTTTGCGACTGTCATGACGAGCCTGTCAGACGGCACGGCTGGCCGGCTTCAGCCGGTAGGGGCATTTGGATGGGGTGGGGATGCTATCGAGACCGCAACCCCGGACGCCCTGCTTCCGAGCGGTGCCTACTCGGTGGCATCGACGACCACGTGGGCGGCATCTCCGTTTCCTGGAACACGCGTTAAGCTCCTCCATATTCGGTTCGGCGGCACCACTGGCTACGGCATGCAGATCGCACAACCGTGGAACGCTTCCGCGCGCTTGGCATGGCGGTCCTATGATGGGCCAGGCGGTTTTGGCTGGGGTGCCTGGACGGAAGGGCTGAGCACCTCCAACGCTGCAGCACTCCCCATACCTACTGCGCTGGCTGCCAACGCTGATAATGTCCGTACCCTGGGAACCGCTGCGCTTCGCTGGTCGACCGTCTACGCCGGTACTGGCACCATCAATACCTCTGACGCCCGAGAGAAAACCGAGGTCCGGGCGCTGACTGATAGTGAGATCACGGCGGCCCGGCAGCTCGCCCAGGCGATTGGCGCCTACAAATTCCTCGCAGCCGTAGCCGAGAAGGGCGCGGACGCCCGCGAACATATCGGCCTGACCGTGCAGCGTGCCATTGAGATCCTGCAGGCCAACGGCCTGGCCCCGTTCAACTACGGCTTCATCTGCTACGACAGCTGGCCACAGGTGACGATCGACCATCCGGCGACCTATGAGCAGGTCCCTGTGACCGATGTCGATGGCAACGTCACCAGCTACGAGAACGGTGCGCTGATCAAAGAGGCCTGGACCGAGGTCACGCAGGAGGCGGGCGACCGCTACTCGTTCCGCACCGATGAGCTCAACCTGTTCATCGCCCGAGGCCAGGCCGCGTACCTAGCGCAGCTGGAGGCACGCATTGCCGCTCTGGAGCCAGCCGCATGATCACCGCCGACATCCAGCTGCTCGAGCCAGGCAACGAGATCCGCCTGCTCGAGGTCGATTGCACGTCCTTCGGCGGCGACATCCTGCGCTTCCATGGCCACAACATCCCGCACACGCCAGCGGAGCTGGAGGCAGCGGCGACCAGCCCCGACCCGCTGCCGGCCAAGTCGATCTGGTGGCAGGGCGAGGAGTACGCTGCCTGGCCGATGGAAATCTCCGGCCTCGAGGTGACCGGTGACGGTACCGCGCCGACACCGACCCTGCGCGTCGGCAACATCGACGGCTCGATCAGCGCCCTGTGCCTGCTGTTCGACGACCTAGTGCAGGCCAGGGTGATCGTGCGCGACACCTTCGCCCACTACCTGGACGCGGCGAACTTCCCGGACGGCAATGCCCAGGCCGACCCGACCCAGGAGAAGGTGCAGACCTGGTACATCGACCAGAAGAGCAGCGAGGACGGCGAGACCGTCGAGTTCGCCCTCAGCTCGCCGGCCGACGTACAGGGGCAGCAGATCCCGGCGCGGATGATCCAGTCCTCCTGCCACTGGGCGCTGACTGGGGGCTACCGCGGCCCGGACTGCGGCTACACCGGCGGCCCGGTGGCCGATATCGACGGCAACCCGACCGACGACCCGGCCCGAGACCGGTGCGGCGCCCTGCTGGGCGACTGCAAGGCCCGTTTCGGCCAGAACAACCCACTCCCGTTCGGCGGCTTCCCGGCCAGCTCCATCATTCGGCAGACCTGATATGGACCAGCACCTACTCGACGCCATCCGCGCCCATGCGGCGCAGGAGTACCCGCGCGAATGCTGCGGGCTGATCGTGTCCACGGCGGCAGGCGAGCAGTACATCCCATGCCGCAACCTGGCCGGCGAGCCGAACGACCGGTTCGAACTGGCCCCCGAGGACTATGCGGACGCCGAGGACCTGGGGCCGATCGTCGGCATCGTGCACTCCCACCCGGACGCCACCAGCCGCGCCTCGCCGGCGGACGTGGCGCTGTGCAACGCCGGCGACGTGCCCTGGTACATCCTCAGCTGGCCGGAGGGCGACCTCAACGTCATCCGGCCGGCGCCAGTGCCGCTGCTGGGCCGCGACTTCGTGCACGGCGTGCAGGACTGCTGGCAGGTCTGCGCCGACTGGTACCGGCGGGAATGGGGCCTGCAGTTCCCCGATTACGACCGGTCCGACCTCTGGTGGGAGAATCCGAAGAGCGAAAGCCTGTACGAGGACCGTTACGAGGCCGCCGGCTTCTACCGCGTCGACACGCCCCGGCGCGGCGACTTGATCGTCATGCGGGTCGGCCGCACGGCCCACCCGAACCATGCCGGTCTCTACCTGGGAAGCGACCCGAGCCTGCCTGGAGAGTCATCGCAGGTATTCGGCCAGGGGCCGTTCCTGCTGCATCACCTGTACGGCCGACGCTCGGAGATCATCGTATTCGGCGGGAGCTGGTGGGAGAGGGCGGAGCTGATCCTGCGGCACGGGGAGGCACGGTAGGCGCTGGGTTTTGGTGATGGCGGTTTGGTATTCTCGACTCTTTAATGGGAGGGAACCATGCGTAAAACCATCACTTTCGCTTTGCTTGCAGCCCTAGTAAGTGGTTGCGATATCAAGGTTTCGCAAGGCGTGGCCGTAGATAAAGGGAAAGACATGCTGGCATCGACACTGAAAGATCCAAGCTCTGCGAAGTTCGGCGATGCATTCTTTGTTGAAAGCAAAATGGTAGGAGATCGCCATTACGGCTTCCTGTGCGGTCGAGTGAACGCAAAAAACTCGTTTGGAGCCTATGCCGGAATGTCGCGGTTCGTGGCAGACCTTGAGTACACGGAAAGCGGAAGCTTCTCCATGAACAATGTGCTGCTTGAGCAGGGAGTGCTGGCCAAGTCTGGAAAAGATGGGTTTTCCATTTTCGAGACAGAGCATTGGGCTGCGAAATGTACCAAGCCAGGAGCAATGGCCGCTAAGTAACTCCAAGCCTTCCAGCAACAGACCGCCTACCTAGCGCAGGCTTTTAATTTCAGCAACTCGGCCAAGTGCAGGGTTTCTGTGCTGGCGTTTTGGTACAGTCTCCGAAACCAAGGAGACAACCATGCGGAAAATCATCACGGCACTGGCTCTTGCTGCCCTTGCTGGGTGTACGGCGACCATGACTGAAACCCGTCAGAAGGGGCCTGCAAAGGTGTTTTCATCCAGTGTTCCAGCAAGAGAACTTGCTGAATGCATCAGAGATACATGGCAAAGCCAATCAATGTTCGGGAATAACACTGACTCGTACATGGATACTCGTGGCAGTAGCTATGTCGTAAGAACAGTTGGCGCCGAACAATTCGCTGATATTTCACCAGCTAAAGACGGAGCAAAGGTCAGTTATTACCAGGCGAGCAATACCTGGATCAGTAGAAAACGTTTGATCAGCCTGCAAAGCTGTCTGTAGTCGAGAAATAATTATTGGAATCCGCTTCGGCGGGTTTTTTGTGCTGGCGTTTTGGTGTAGTGCCGCCGGAGATGACCGGCGGCAGGCCTACGGTTACGGCTTTATGCCATCAGCTATCATGGCATAGCCGCCATCGGCGCACATGTCGCGGCAGATCTGGTAAATCTCGGCGCGGCGTTTGTCCAGGCGGGCGAACCCAAAGCTAGCTTCTCCAAGATGCTCTTCCAAATTCATCAGCGGCTTCGATTCAAGCAGCCGAGCCGTGCCTTTCAGACAGATGTGCTTGGTTATCTGGAGAGCATGATAGTAATGGCTCATGAATGAGTAGAGCGAGCTGACCTCGTATTGATCCAGCGTCAGAGTTCCATTCTTCTGCTCTTCCTTCGGCATCCATTCACCTTCCATGGGCAATGAGTACGAGCCGATGAAGTTGCGGGCCGCATCGAGCTGGCTGGCCGGAATGTCCTCGGCGCTTACGACGCTGAAGGCTTTGTGCACCTGGGACCAGACGTGCATCTTGGCGCGCTGGCGGGACTTGACCGGTAGGTGGCGCACCTTGCCATCGAGTACGGCGGCCAGGCAGCGGAAGCCATCAGTGCCGAGGGTTTGGTTCAGGACTGTTTCCACAGTGCGGTCGTCATGGCGAGCAGCAATGCCATCGTTCCAGTAGGACCACAGCACATCATCGCACTCGTTCTGGTAGGCGATGATCCCATCGCGCAATTCAGGGCGAACCTTGTTCGGGTGGATCGACATAAGCCAGCCAGGAAGTTTGCGGAGGGGGAGGCAAGTCATTTCGCGCTGCTTTCCGTCTTCGGCAACCATCAAGATTTCCTTGATGGTTGATGCAAGGCGTCCAGAGGAGAGCTTGGCATGCTGACCTTGCCAGCTCAGGCCCATGCCTTCTGCAACAGGCTTCATAGGAACGAACGGCTGGCCTTCATGGCTGACCAGAAGCAGCTTGGATTGACGGAACGGAACGATGGTTGCGGCTTGCATGATGGAACCCCTTTGCTGGTTTGGAGTTCGCCGCCATTGTTCTCACGCTAATGGAGGCGAACCGTGCGCGGGGTGAGAAACCGGGTGCAAAGGGAACCCGGCCAGGCCGAAGCCTGCCCACGCACGGCCCGCCATAACGCGGGCACAAAAAAAACGCCTTACGGCGCCGTGCGCCTTTGCTTGATCCGGGTTCTCACGCCCGGCCGCTGAATTTGCAGCGGCAATGGGAGACTAGACCAACATCGGGATAGGCGTCAATGCCTACGGCGTGACGGCAAGGGAGCGACTTGGTGATGGCGTTTTGATAGAGTCGCCATTTCAGTTGATTGGGGTTTCCAATGAAAAATATTACTTTTGTTGCATTTATTGCTGCCTGTTTAATTCCTACCATATCCTATGCAAAGGACTTCACGCCGGCTCAAAAGAAAAATATTGAAGATGCAGTGAAAGAAAAATTGATAGATCCTGATAGCGCAAAGTTCAAGTTTCCTACATATAAAGGCGGTCTTTTTTATTGTGGACTTGTTAACTCAAAAAATAGATATGGTGGCTATGCGGGGTTTTCTGTTTTTCAAGTTGCAGCCATGAGCGGAGAGTCTGGATCAACTAGTTTTTATGTCCTTGGTGTTGGTGATGGGGATTCAGGAAATGAGGCTCTAAAGACCACCTGTGCCGAGCATGGCTATACATTTTAATTAAGATATTATCTTTAATTCTTAACCGCCTTCGGGCGGTTTTTTATTGCTAGGAGAAAAGTATGACAGCTGTAAACTATCAGCCGATGACCATCATCCTCTTGTCTGGAAGCCTGGCAAAAGCCTTCGGTCGCAAACATCGGCGCCATCTCGACAGCGGTACTACGCAGGAGGCATTCCGTGCACTGAAGCACACGCTCAAAGGTTTCGAGGCCTTCATTCGGGATTCGGAGAAGAAGGGGCTGCGCTTCGCTATCTTCCGCAACCGCAAGAATGTCGGCGAGGAAGAGCTCGGTCTTGCTGGCACTCAAGAAATTCGCATCGTCCCGGTGATCACTGGAAGCAAGAGGGGTGGCATCTTCCAGACCGTGCTCGGCGTTGCGCTGATTGCAACGGCCTCATACTTTACCGGTGGATTGGCTGCTGGAGGAACGGGCCTATTGGGAGCGGGGGCTGGAGTTGGCTGGACTGCGGCAGCTGGCGCCGGTTTTTCTTTGGCCATCGGCGGAGTAGTCCAAATGGCCTTCCCCCAAGCCAAGGGCCTCAGCTCGAGCGCCGCACCCGAGAACAAGCCTTCCTATGCATTCGGCGGCCCGGTCAACACCGTAGCCCAGGGCAACCCGGTCGGCGTGCTGTACGGCAAGCGCCGGATCGGCGGCGCGATCATCTCGGCGGGCATCTACGCAGAGGATCAAATGTAGCCCAACCAGAAAAGCAAAAACCCCCGCAGCTAGCCGGCTCCGGGGGTTTTTTATTTCCACCCCTTGTACGCACCAAGAGGAAGAACTTCGTTGGATTTTAGACCATGGGTAACTCTCATGAAAGAGATACTGAATCGCTACGGGCTAGCTGGAATGATCATCTCGGCTTGGATGATGGCCATGCCGGCAATCCTGATTCTGCTCGCTGTGCGCGCTCCTGAATTGATTGAGGCCGTCGCCGCACTCATCAAGTAACGCCTCCCAAAGAACACCTAGACCGCCGCTGGCGGTTTTTTATTGCCTGCAGGAAACCCAATGAACGCAGCAGTTCAGATCCGTGGCCGCAAGGCCGGCGCCTCCAGCGCGCACACCCCGGTCGAGACGCCCGACAGCCTGCAGTCGACCGCCTATGCCAAGCTACTGCTGGCCCTGGGCGAGGGTGAGTTTTCCGGCGGCCTAGCCGGGCAGGATATCTACCTCGACGGCACGCCCCTCCTGACGGACGGCAGCGAGAACTTCCCGGGCGTGACCTGGGAGTTCCGCCCCGGCACCGTCGAGCAGGAGCATATCGCCGGCATGCCGAGCGTCGAGAACGAGATTGCCGTCGGCGTCGAGCTGCGCAGCGATACGCCCTGGGTGCGCGCGGTGACCGATACCCAGCTCTCCGCGGTGCGCATCCGCCTGGGCTGGCCGGCGCTGCAGCAGCAGAAGGACAACGGCGACATCGTCGGCTACGCCATCGACTATGCGATCGATCTGGCTACGGACGGCGGCGCCTATCAGCAGGTGGCCACCTACACCCTGAGCGGCAAGACGACCTCGCTGTACGAGCGCGCCCACCGTATCGACCTTCCGGCCTCCAGCTCTGGCTGGCAGGTACGCGTGCGGCGCATTACCGCCAACCAGGACAACAACCGCATCGCCGACACCATGCGCGTGCAGGCGATCACCGAGGTTGTCGACGCCAAGCTGCGCTATCCGAACACCGCGTTGCTATTCGTCCAGTTCGATGCTAGCCAGTTCCAGAACATCCCCCAGGTCGCAGCGGACGTGAAGGGGCGCAAGATCCGCGTGCCGAGCAACTACGATCCGGTCAGCCGCACCTATACCGGCGTGTGGGACGGGGCGTTCCAGTGGGCTTGGACAGACAACCCGGCCTGGGTCTGGTACGACATGGTGCTCTCTGAGCGCTTCGGATTGGGCCGGCGGATCGATCAGTCCCAGGTCGACAAGTGGAATCTCTACGAGATCGCCCAGTACTGCGACCAGTTGGTCTCCGACGGGCAAGGCGGGCTGGAGCCGCGTTTCACCTGCAACGTCTATTTCCAGAGTCGGGCCGAGGCCTGGACCGTGCTGCGCGACCTGTCGGCGATCTTCCGCGGCCTGAGCTACTGGGCAGATTCGCAGATGTTCGCCATGGCCGATATGCCGCGCGACATCGACTACGTCTATACCCGGGCCAACGCCATCGACGGGCGCTTCGTCTACGCCTCGGCCAGCGAGAAGTCGCGCCACACCATGGCGCTGGTGAGCTACGACGATCCGGACAACGGCTACCAGAGCGCGGTGGAGGTCGCCTCCGATCAGGCGCTGGTCCGCCGCTACGGGGTCAACCAGGTGGAGCTGACCGCCATCGGTTGCACCCGCCGCAGCGAGGCCAATCGCCGCGGGCGCTGGGCGCTGCTGACCAACAGCCGCGACCGCACCGTTACTTTCCGCGTGGGGCTTGACGGGCAGATCCCACTGCCGGGCCGCATCATTGGTGTGGCCGACGAGCTGCTGGCCGGTCGCCCGCTGGGTGGGCGGATCAGCGCTGTTGCAGGGCGCACGATTACCTTGGACCGCGATGCTCAGGTCGCAACCGGTGATCGCCTGGTGCTCAACCTGCCCAGCGGCGTCGCCGAAGGACGCACGGTTGAGAGCGTCTCCGGCCGCGCTGTCACCGTGACCACCGATTACAGCGAGGTTCCGGTCGCCCAAGCCGTCTGGTCCATCGATGCCGCCGATCTGGCCATCCAGCAGTACCGGGTGACCGGTATCAGCGAGCCGGAGAAGGGCATCTACGAGATCACCGGCATCCAGCACGACCCGGGCAAATACGCGCTGGTGGATTCCGGCGCGCGCCTCGAGGCTCGACCGATCTCGGTGGTGCCGCCGAGCGTGCAGTCCGCGCCGACCGGCCTTACCGTCGACAGCTACACCAGCATCGCCCAGGGCCTGGCCATCACCACCCTGCGCGCGCAATGGGCCGCCGCGCCGAATGCCGTCGCCTATGAAGCGGAGTGGCGCAAGGATTCCGGGCCGTGGATCCGTGTGCCGCGCACTGGATCAACGAGTTTCGAGGTTCCGGGCATTTACGCCGGGCGCTATCTAGTGCGGGTGAGAGCGATCAATGCCGTCGACACGGCATCGCTGCCGGCCTACAGCGCGGAGACCCAGCTGAATGGAAAGCAGGGAACGCCGCCGGCGGTGGCCGCCCTGACGGCCGCGCCGCTGGTGTTCGGTATCCGCCTCGACTGGGCGTTTCCGACTGGCGCCGAGGACACGCAGCGCACGGAGATCCAGTACAACGCCAACCCGGTCGAGGAGGGTGCGCAGCACTTGGGAGACTTTGCCTACCCGCTCAATACTCACACGATTTCCGGCCTAGCCGCTGCGGAGACTCAGCATTTCCGCGCTCGACTGGTGGACCGTACCGGTAATCTTGGGTCGTGGTCCGACTGGGTCATGGGGCAGTCCAGTGCGGATGCTACGGAGATTCTGGACTATCTGACCGACCAGATCGGCGAGACGCAACTGGCTCAGCACCTGGCGGACCGGATCAGCCCGCCGCTGGCCGGCGCCGACTGGTTAGCCGGCGACGATCAGATTCAGGCCGGTGTCTGGTCCCAGCAGTACGAGCGGGAGACGGCCGATAGCGCGCTGGCCGTGCGGATCGATACGGTCGAGGCCGCTGCCGGCCAGAACAGCGCCTCTATTCAGCAGACCAGCCAGGCGCTCGCCTCGCTCGATGGCAGCCTGCAGGCGATGTGGTCGGTGAAACTGCAGGTTACCCAGGATGGCAAGTACTACGCCGCCGGCATGGGAATCGGCATCGAGAACACGCCTGCCGGCCTGCAATCGCAGATCCTGTTCCAAGTAGACCGGTTCGCCGTCATCAACACCGCCAACGGAATGATCAGCACGCCGTTTGTGATCCAGAATGGCCAGGTCTTTATCAATTCGGCCGTGATCGACAGGGCCGACATCGTGGACCTAGTCGTCGGCAGCACACTGCAGTCGGCGAACTACGTAGCCGGCCAGTCCGGCGTCCAGATCAACTTCGTCACTGGTGAGTTCGAGATGAACGGGTCGGCCCCTGGTGGCGGGCGCATGAGCCTGAACAACCTGTCCCTGAAGTACTGGGGCGCCAACGGGGTGCTGCGCGCCCAATTCGGCTATCTGGGGGCCTAGAGCATGTCCTACGGAATGCAGCTATTCGACGAGGCAGGCTCAGTGATCCTCGACACCAGCAGCTTCACCTACCAGGTGATCTTCACTGCAGTCGTTGACTTCAGGGCGGCCACCGGCAACGAGACTCGCACCTACTCGATACCGGACTTCGACCCGACCAAGTGTTGTGCGGTCATGCTGCCGATAGACGACTACACCGTCGACTACGGCGACTACTGGAACTCCTGCCCCTACATCAAGCAGAGCGAGCTGACCGCTGGCTCCATCAAGGTCTACAACTACCGCCCGGAGTACAACGATGGCATGTATACAAAGACGCGTGTCACCCTGATGGTCTTGAGGTTTGCCTGATGACGTACGGTTTCCGCGCGATCAACGACAGCAACCGGGTACAGGTCGACTCTATGACCCCGACTCTATGCCTGCTGGCAAAGGGCACCTACGCTGCCTCGGGTACCAGCAAGGTATCGATCAGTTTCCCCAGCCCGATCACCTCCCAGATACCGCCCCTGATCTTCTTGCACCCCACCGAGCCGACCACCCAGGCGTGGGATCTACGCACCTATATCCAGGTTGCCCTCATTGGGTCCCCTGGGAACTGGACCGGGTTCAGACTTGAGACCTACAACGTGAACGGGAGGCCACAGGGCAAGTGGTTCGTGGCCTCTAGCGATGTCTCTCCCACTGCAAACTACGGGATGCGGCTGTGGGACGAGAACGGGAAGCTGCTGTTCGACTCGGACAAGCCCTCTGTCCTGTTCACTAGGGCGTTATGGCCGTGGACCTATGCGGGGACCATCGGGTCGTCGGCCGTCCCGTATTGGCTCGCTGGTTCTAACAACGCGCTCACGGCCGACGAGTACCTGCTGCTGAACCCGTTTGCCATGGATGACTTGGGGTTCAACACCTCGGGGGCCATGTGGGGGGTATGCGTCGACTATGGGACGAATAGGGTGTTCCTGATCGATTCGGGCAGAGGGGGGTATAGCGTGGTGGGGCATAAGCCACTGGTCTATGCCAAGTTGACGGCAACCTAAATCCTGGCGCTACGCCGCCCTACTAATTTCACTTCATCAGCCCGCCTCGTGCGGGATTTTTATTTTCGGAGATCCCATGTCCATCACCGAGCAGCAACTGCTGCAGATCATGCCCAACGCCGGCCCTCGTGCCGGCGTTTTTGTGCCGGTTCTCAACGCGGCCATGAAGCGCTGGCAGATCGATACGCCCCGGCGCGTGGCGGCCTTCCTCGCCCAGGTCGGCCACGAGTCGAACCAGCTGCGCAACACCCGGGAGCTCTGGGGGCCGACGCCGGCCCAGGCACGCTACGACCTGCGCACCGACCTCGGCAATACGCCGCAGCCAGACGGTGACGGCCAGCGCTACCGGGGCCGCGGCCTGATCCAGATCACCGGGCGGGCCAACTACGCGGCGGTGAGCATCGCCCTGTTCGGCGACGACCGCCTGCTCAAAACGCCCGAGCTGCTCGAGCAGCCGGAGTGGGCGGCGGAATCCGCTGGTTGGTTCTGGTCGACCAACGGTCTAAACCGGTTGGCCGATGCCGGTCAGTTCGAGGCGATCACCAGGCGGATCAATGGTGGTTTGAATGGGCAGGATGACCGGCTAGCCCTTTGGGGTAGGGCGAAGGAGGTGATGGCATGAGCCTCGCTGACCTGATCCCTGTGCAATACCGGATGGCGGCTACCGGAGGGATTGCCCTAGTCCTGCTGCTGGCCGGCGCCGCTGCAGGATGGACCGTCAATGGCTGGCGCCTGGGCGAGCAGATCGCCGCTATCCAGCGGAAGAACGCCGAGCAGCTCGCCAAGAATGAGCAGGTAGCAAACGCCGCCTTCCGTGAGCAGCAGCAGGCCCGTCAGCAGCTCGAAAACAAACTCTCGCTGCTCGACCAGCAGCATTACGGAGAACTGAAGAATGCCCAAGCTACTACTGACCGTCTTTCTGCTGACCTCGCTACTGCTCGCCAGCGGATGCGCGTCACCATTACCGCCAGCAGCTGCCAGCAACTGTCCGGAGCAGGAAAAGCCGCCGGTGCTGACCGCGTGGATGATGGAACCGTCGTCGCCGACATTCAGCCAGCGACTGCAGCAGATCTTGCCCGTCTCGCCGGAGACGCAGACGCCTGCGCAGTGAAACTGACCGCGCTCCAGGGATGGGCGCGAGAGATTACGAAGGGGGATTGAGATTGCCAGGACGGGCGATGAGGGAGCCGCCGCAATGGGCGACTTACTGTAGGAAAATACAGCGCTAAGTTATTGATATTTCGTGCTGTATGGGCTGATTCTTTCTCTGCGTTATTTTACTTGTTTTTCTATAAGAATCAGTATGTTGCATGTGTTTCGCTATCACCTTGACATGGTGGGGGTCGTTGGTTCGAGTCCAATTGTGCCTACCAAACAAAACCCGCAGCTGGCGGGGCTTAGAGGGCGATCCGAAAGGATCGCCCTTTTGTTTTGGTTTTTTGGGGTGCGTCTGCCTTCTCGTGGCGTCAGATTTGCCTGAGTTCGCGGTTGAGGCCCCTTGAAAGGGGGGCGGTATTCGGGCATGAAAAATACCCGCCACCCCATGCTGGCAGCATGCGGGGGTCAGTGCTGGGTATCATCCAGGGCCATCCTAATCCCCAGGATGACGATATATAGCCAGTACAGCGGCCATAGCAGAACGCATCTGTGAAAGTGCGTCGGCTTGGTCACGCCGAACGATGTAATTACTGCGCCTATGAAATAGGTAACTACCAAGTCGACGATGGTCATGGCTTGGTCTCAGGTGGGGCGCTCCGCAATGCTTCTCCGGCTGCGAACTCACGTGATGCAAGACCGTGCTGGGTCTTGGGCGTCGTTCGGCTGGGTTGCGCTGCAGTGGTCGCCATCATCGCTTCCAGTCTGCTGCGAAAGCCTCTGTAGCGGCCTTCCCGGCTTTGCGCTGTTTTGGCAGGCAGACATCCTCGCCCCCGACCTCGTCCTGAGGAACTTACCTATATAGGACTTTGCTCGGTCGCGAAGTTCACGTAGGGGATTCTTGCTGCTGGTGGGGTGTCCGCTGTCCTGCTATTTCCGAGGGTGTGCGCTGGGGTGTGTAGAGGGGCGGATGGAGTCCTGTTGCCTTCGGTAGGATTATCGGGTGAGGATGCCTGCCGCCTCGATGGCTTCTCGGCATTCGTCTATTCCGTTGCTTCACTCGAGGCTCAGGTCGTATTCCGGCAGTTCAATGATGAGCATCGCGCGCGAGGCCTGTCAGGCTTCCCAGGCGGCCTGGGTGGTCTCGGATAGATAGCTGCCTTCGAAGCGCTCGATCCTGGGTTCGATGTCAGAGCCTGAGTAATCGCTACGGCTTTTCGCCCAGGCTTCGAAGTCCTGACGTATCTGCTCGAACCTTTCGCTCATGTGTGTGCTCGTTCGGTTCTGGTGATTGCGGATGTCCGGCTTGCGTGGCTGCTGCTCTGTATTGGAGGCGGAAATGCTCGGCGTGGTTTCGAGTGATGTCGCTATGGGGCGGCTTCGTCAGATGCCGAGCTTCTGGGCGAGCAGAAGAAAGAGCGTAATGGTGATAACCGCAAGTAAGACGCCAAGGGGCGGTCCGATGAGGTGCTTCACATTTTGCTCCTTATCTGACTGATTTTCATAAGATTCTACCTGACGGTGGAGCTTGGTGGGGCCGCTCTTCGGTGCCAATTGGAGGATGGTGGGGGTAGCTCGGCGGGCTGCGAGTTGCTGTGCTGCCCTGGTTGATCGATTTTTGTGCTAGCATGGTGACATCTTAGATGGCGTGAGCCCGACCTGTTTATCCTTCGTCCGAATCGCTTCCTCTTTTGGCTCGAGGCATGGAGGGGCTGGGTGCGATTGGCGAGATCGCTTGTCAACGTCGCGGCTTTCTGAAAGCATCCGCCATCTTTAATCTTCCAGTGACTCCGGTTCGTTCGAGGCGGCCTTCGGGCTCCTGCCACGGTGAGGCAGGCATCTTCGGCGGATCGCTTACTGGCTCATCCCAACCCATGTGGCCTTTGGTAGGGGTCACCACTAGGAGAGGAGGCGCCATGCCCATCATTACTCTTCCAGACGGCAGTCAGCGTTCGTTCGATCATCCAGTTTCGGTTGCCGAGGTCGCCCAATCCATCGGTGCCGGCTTGGCCAAGGCGGCTCTGGCCGGCAAGGTCGATGGCCAACTGGTGGATACTTCCTACGTCATCGAAGGCGATGTCGCATTGTCGATCATCACTGCTCGGGAAGCGGAGGGGGTCGAGGTGCTGCGCCATTCCTGCGCCCACCTGATGGCCATGGCCGTACAGCAACTGTTCCCGGGTACTCAGGTCACTATCGGTCCGGTGGTGGACAACGGCTTCTACTACGACTTCGACTGCGAGCGTCCCTTTACCAGTGAAGATCTCGAGAAGATCGAGGCGAAGATGTACGAGTTGGCTAAGGCCGACTATCCGGTTACCCGTTCGCTGATGTCGCGCGACGAGGCAGTGGCCTTCTTCGACAAGCTTGGCGAGAAGTACAAGGTCGAGATCGTCGGCTCGATTCCCAGCAACGAACCGCTATCGTTCTACCAGCAGGGCGAGTTCATCGACCTGTGTCGCGGTCCGCACGTGCCGTCCACCGGCAAGCTGCAGGCGTTCAAGCTGATGAAGGTGGCTGGTGCCTACTGGCGCGGCGACGCTAAGAACAAGATGCTGCAGCGCATCTACGGCACCTGCTGGGGCAGCAAACAGGATCTCAAGGACTACCTGCACCGCCTGGAAGAGGCGGAGAAGCGCGATCACCGCAAGATCGGCAAGCGACTCGATCTGTTTCACGCTCAGGAAGAAGCGCCCGGTATGGTGTTCTGGCACCCCAACGGCTGGACCCTCTACCAAGTGCTCGAGCAGTACATGCGTAACGTGCAGCGGCAGAACGGTTACCTGGAGATCAAGACTCCGCAGGTGGTCGATCGTGTGCTGTGGGAGAAGTCCGGCCACTGGGCCAACTACAGCGACCTGATGTTCACCACTGAGTCGGAAAGCCGCGACTATGCGATCAAACCGATGAACTGCCCGTGCCACGTGCAGGTGTTCAATCAGGGGCTGAAGAGCTACCGCGAGCTACCCATGCGTCTGGCCGAGTTCGGCGCCTGTCACCGCAACGAACCGTCCGGTTCGCTGCATGGCATCATGCGTGTGCGTGGCTTCACCCAAGACGACGCACACATCTTCTGCACTGAGGAGCAGATGCAGGACGAGGCGGCGGCCTTCATCAAGCTGACCCTCGACGTCTACGCCGACTTCGGCTTCAAGGACATCCAGCTCAAGCTGTCGACCCGTCCGGAGAAGCGTGTCGGCTCCGACGAGCTGTGGGATCGCGCCGAGGCTGCCCTGCAGTCCGCGCTGGACAATGCCGGTCTGCCCTGGGAGTTGCAGCCGGGCGAGGGCGCCTTCTACGGCCCGAAGATCGAGTTCTCCCTGAAGGACTGCCTGGGGCGTGTCTGGCAATGCGGTACCTTGCAGCTGGACTTCAATCTGCCGATCCGCCTCGGCGCCGAGTATGTCAGCGAGAACAACGATCGGCAGCATCCGGTCATGTTGCACCGGGCTGTCCTCGGCTCATTCGAGCGCTTCATCGGTATCCTGATCGAGCATTACGAGGGCGCTTTCCCGGCGTGGCTGGCGCCGACTCAGGCGGTGATCATGAACATCACCGACAAACAGGGCGGGTTTGCCCTAGAAGTCGAAAAGATGCTCAATCAAAGCGGATTCCGTGCCAAGTCTGACTTGAGAAACGAAAAGATCGGTTTTAAAATCCGCGAACATACTTTGCTCAAGGTTCCCTATCTCTTAGTCATTGGAGACCGGGAAGTTGAGACACGATCCGTTGCTGTGCGTACCCGCGAAGGGGCCGATCTGGGTTCGATGCCGATCGAGCAATTCCGCGAGATGTTGGCACAGGCGGTTTCCCGGCGTGGTCGCCAAGAGATGGAGTAATCATTATTAAGCGTGAAATGAGACAAGATAGACGAGCTCAACCGAAAGCCCCGATCAACGAGAATATCTCGGCACGCGAGGTTCGGTTAATTGGAGTGGACGGCGAGCAAATTGGCATCGTCTCTATCGATGAAGCGCTTCGCGTAGCGGAAGAAGCCAAACTGGATCTGGTGGAGATATCCGCTGATGCAGTGCCGCCGGTGTGCCGGATCATGGATTACGGCAAGCACCTCTTCGAAAAGAAGAAGCAGGTTGCGGCGGCCAAGAAGAACCAGAAACAGGTTCAGATCAAAGAAATCAAGTTTCGTCCAGGGACGGAAGAAGGGGATTACCAGGTAAAACTACGCAACCTGGTACGTTTCCTTAGTGAAGGGGACAAGGCCAAGGTATCCCTGCGATTCCGTGGTCGTGAGATGGCTCACCAGGATCTGGGCATGGAACTGTTGAAGCGGGTCGAAGCCGATCTCGCCGAATACGGTACCGTCGAACAGCATCCCAAGATGGAAGGACGCCAGCTGATGATGGTCATCGCCCCCAAAAAGCGAAAATAACCTCCAGGGCACTGGCAGGCCTTGTGGTTATGTGTATTGACTGAATGCGGAGTATCCGAACATGCCAAAGATGAAAACCAAGAGTGGTGCAAAGAAACGCTTCAAGCCGACTGCTAACGGCTTCAAGCACAAGCACGCTTTCAAGAGCCACATCCTGACCAAGATGACTACCAAGCGTAAGCGTCAACTGCGCGGCACCTCGCTGATGCATCCGTCTGACGTCGCCAAAGTAGAGCGCATGCTGCGCGTTCGTTAATCCTGGTCAAGATTCTAGAGGTAATTACCCATGGCTCGTGTTAAGCGTGGCGTCATCGCTCGTCGCCGTCACAAGAAGATCCTGAAACTCGCCAAAGGCTACTACGGTGCACGCTCTCGCGTGTTCCGCGTTGCCAAGCAGGCGGTGATCAAGGCAGGCCAATACGCCTACCGTGACCGCCGTCAGCGCAAGCGTCAATTCCGCGCTCTGTGGATCGCCCGTATCAACGCCGGTGCTCGTCAGAACGGTCTGTCCTACAGCCGTCTGATCGCCGGTTTGAAGAAGGCGGCCGTCGAGATCGATCGCAAGGTTCTGGCCGATCTGGCTGTGAACGAAAAAGCGGCGTTCGCTGCGATTGTCGAGAAAGCCAAGTCCGTTCTTGCTTGATTTCCCGATAGTCCCGGGCTTGCCCGGTGCTGAACGTCACCGATAGGGGAAGGGCCTTGTGCTCTTCCCCTATTTCGTATCTGAGAAGGGGCTTTTGCAAAACCGAGCCTAGCGTTGCAGGCAAACCGCTCTGTCGAGTGCGATGAAGTCGAATCGGACGCCAGGACAGTTCTGCAAGACCCTCTGGAGGTTGTACATGGAAAACCTGGATGCATTGGTCTCGCAAGCGCTAGAGGCCGTGCAACATAGCGAAGACGTCAATGCCCTGGAGCAGCTCCGGGTCCACTACCTCGGTAAGAAGGGTGAGCTTACCCAACTGATGCAGACTCTCGGCAAGCTGTCCGCTGAGGAGCGTCCCAAGGCCGGCGCCCTGGTCAATGCTGCCAAGTCCAGCGTGCAGGATGCCCTCAATGCACGCAAGGCAGAGCTTGAGAGCGCTGCGCTGGCTGCAAGGCTCGCAGCCGAGCGAATCGACGTGACCCTGCCGGGGCGTGGTCAGGTTTCCGGCGGACTGCACCCGGTAACCCGCACCCTGGAACGGGTCGAGCAGTTTTTCACCCATATCGGTTACAGCGTCGCCGAAGGTCCGGAAGTCGAGGACGACTATCACAATTTCGAAGCGCTCAATATCCCCGGCCACCATCCGGCACGGGCGATGCACGATACCTTCTATTTCAACGCCAACATGCTGCTGCGTACCCATACCTCGCCCGTCCAGGTTCGCACCATGGAGACGCAGCAGCCGCCGATCCGCATTGTCTGTCCTGGACGCGTATACCGCTGCGACTCGGATATCACCCACTCGCCCATGTTCCATCAGGTAGAGGGCTTGCTGATCGATGAAGGCATCAGCTTCGCCGACCTCAAGGGCACCATCGAGGAGTTTCTTCGGGTGTTCTTCGAGAGGCCGTTGGGCGTTCGCTTCCGTCCATCCTTCTTCCCCTTCACCGAGCCATCTGCTGAAGTCGACATGCAATGTGTGATGTGCGGCGGGCATGGTTGTCGCGTGTGCAAGCACACCGGCTGGCTGGAGGTAATGGGTTGCGGCATGGTGCATCCGAACGTGTTGCGCATGTCGGGCATCGATCCGGAGAAATACCAGGGCTTCGCCTTCGGCATGGGCGTCGAGCGTCTGGCCATGCTGCGTTACGGAGTCAACGATTTGCGCCTGTTCTTCGAAAACGACCTGCGCTTTCTCGCGCAATTTCGCTAGCCGTAATCGAATTTTCAGGAGAGAACAGGATGAAATTTAGTGAACAATGGCTGCGGAGCTGGGTAAGCCTGCAGGTAACCCGCGACGAGTTGGTCGCTCGTCTGTCCATGGCCGGTCTTGAGGTGGATAGTGTCACGCCTGCAGCCGGTGCTTTCAGCGGTGTGGTGGTCGGCGAGATCCTTTCCGCCGAGCAGCACCCGGATGCGGACAAACTGCGCGTTTGCCAAGTCAGCAACGGTAGCGAAACCTTTCAGGTGGTTTGCGGCGCACCGAATGCTCGCCCGGGGATCAGAATTCCGTTTGCCATGATCGGGGCCGTACTGGGCGAGGACTTCAAAATCAAGAAGGCCAAGCTGCGCGGTGTAGAGTCCTTTGGCATGCTCTGCTCGGCCTCCGAGCTGCAGATCAGCGATGACAACAGCGGGCTGATGGAGCTGGCGGCAGATGCGCCGGTGGGGCAGGACATTCGTGTCTACCTGGGCCTGGATGATGCCAGTATCGAAGTCGACCTGACGCCGAATCGTGGTGATTGTCTTTCTATCGCCGGATTAGCCCGTGAAGTCGGTGCTCTTTACGGAGCGGAAGTGACGCGTCCGAGCATCGAGGCTGTGGCTGTCGTGCACGATGAAGTGCGCCCGGTCGAAGTGCTGGCGCCGAAGGCCTGTCCGCGCTATCTCGGGCGTGTGCTGCGCAACGTCGACTTGTCCCGGCCGACTCCGCTGTGGATGGTCGAGCGCCTGCGCCGCTCCGACATTCGCTCCATCGATCCGGCAGTTGACGTCACCAATTACGTGATGCTTGAGCTGGGGCAGCCGATGCACGCCTTCGATCTCGCCGAGATCAGTGGCGGAATTCGTGTACGCATGGCTGAGGAAGGAGAAAAACTGGTTCTGCTCGACGGCCAGGAGGTCAGCCTGCGCGCCGATACCCTGGTGATCGCCGATCATCAGCGCGTGCTGGCTATCGCCGGCGTGATGGGGGGAGAGCACAGCGGAGTGGGTGGCAAGACCCGAGACTTGTTCTTGGAGAGTGCCTTCTTCGACACTATCGCTATTGCCGGTAAAGCGCGTTCTTATGGACTGCATACCGATGCCTCGCACCGCTACGAACGTGGCGTCGATTGGCAGCTGGCTCGCCAGGCCATGGAGCGCGCTACCGCATTGTTGCAGGAGATCGTCGGCGGTGAACCGGGGCCGATAGTCGAGGTGGTCGATCCGGCAAGTCTCCCGCAGACGGCGCCGATTGTTCTGCGTGCCGAGCGCATCAGCCAGATGCTCGGTCTGCAGATGGAATCGGAGCAGGTCGAGCGCCTGCTCCCGGCGCTGGGACTGAAAGCCACCAAGACCATGGTCGGTCAATGGCAGGTCGAAGTACCCAGCCATCGCTTCGATATCAGTCTTGAAGTCGACCTGATTGAAGAGCTTGCTCGTCTGCACGGCTATAACAACCTGCCCGTACGTTACCCGCAGGCACGCCTGGCGCCGCAGGCTAATACCGAGGCTCGAGCCGAATTGCCGGTACTACGTCGTTTGCTGGTCGCTCGTGGTTATCAGGAAGCGATCACCTACAGTTTCATCGATCCCAAGTGGTTCGAGCTGTTCGCCCCAGGCGTGCAGCCACTAACCCTGGCCAATCCGATCTCGATGGATATGGCGGCGATGCGTCCTTCGCTCTGGCCTGGGTTGGTCAAGGCGCTGCAGTACAACCTGAATCGGCAGCAGAGCCGCGTGCGGCTCTTCGAAAGCGGCCTGCGCTTCGTCGGTCAACTGGGCGATCTCAAGCAAGAGTCGATGCTGGCCGGTGTCGCCACTGGTAGTCGTCTGTCAGAGGGTTGGAACCAAGGTCGCGAAACGGTCGATTTCTACGATATCAAGGCCGATGTGGAAGCCCTGCTCGGTGCTTCCGGTGCGCCGGACGAGTTTTTCTTCGTTGCCGGTGAGCACCCGGCGTTGCATCCGGGGCAGACCGCGCGTATCGAGCGGGCTGGAAGGCTAGTCGGCTTCCTCGGGGCTCTGCATCCTGAGCTGGGCAAGACGCTAGGTCTGGAGCAGCCGATCTATTTGTTCGAACTACTACTCACAGAGGTCGTCGAAGGGTGTTTGCCGAAATTCCAGGAGCTCTCCCGGTTCCCGGAGGTGCGTCGCGATCTGGCGCTGATCGTCGAACGCGATACCCCGGCAGAGATGATTCTGCAGGCGATCCGGGAGGCTGCCGGTGAATACCTGACCGATGTCACGCTCTTCGATGTCTACTGTGGTAAAGGCATTGATCCGCAACGAAAAAGTCTTGCGGTTGGCTTGACCTGGCAACACCCATCGCGCACTCTTAATGATGAAGAGGTGAATGCCACAACCCAGAATATCCTCGCCTCGTTGGAAGAAAGGTTCAATGCCACGTTAAGGAAATAGCGTATGGGGGCTCTGACGAAAGCTGAGATGGCTGAGCGTCTCTATGATGAGCTTGGCCTGAATAAGCGGGAAGCCAAGGAACTGGTCGAGTTGTTCTTCGAGGAGATCCGGCAGGCTCTGGAGCATAACGAGCAGGTCAAGTTGTCCGGTTTCGGCAATTTCGATTTGCGTAACAAGCGCCAGCGCCCCGGCCGTAATCCCAAGACAGGAGAGGAGATCCCGATTACGGCTCGTCGCGTGGTCACCTTTCGTCCAGGGCAGAAACTGAAAGCCAGGGTTGAAGCCTATGCTGGAACCAAGTCATAACGACGAGTTGCCGCCGATCCCTGGTAAGCGCTACTTCACCATTGGAGAAGTGAGCGATCTCTGCGCTGTGAAGCCCCATGTCCTGCGTTACTGGGAGCAGGAATTCCCACAGCTGAACCCCGTAAAGCGCCGGGGTAACCGGCGCTACTACCAGCGTCAGGATGTTCTGATGATTCGGCAGATCCGATCGCTCCTGTATGAGCAGGGCTTTACCATTGGTGGCGCCCGTTTGCGCCTTACCAGTGACGAAGCCAAGGATGACAGTACTCAATACAAGCAGTTGATCCGCCAGATGATCACTGAGCTCGAGGATGTTTTGCTAGTATTGCGCAAATAGCTGGCTAGTAAAAAAGCTTCCACTTTTCAGCAAGTTAGTATATAGTTTGTCTCGCTTCCGGTGACACGGGGCGACAGAGTCGGGGCGTAGCGCAGCCTGGTAGCGCACTTGCATGGGGTGCAAGGGGTCGAGTGTTCGAATCACTCCGTCCCGACCAATAAATTTAACAAAAAGGCTAGGTCAGTAATGACCTAGCCTTTTTATTTAGGTGCTCGAAAGGTTCATCATCCAGCCATTCCTTCGGTATGGTCAGTGCAGATCCGCGGGAGTTGGTTACCGAGATTTTGTTGGCCTCATTGGTAGGCTTTCCCAGTTCTGTCGCCAAGTAGTAGTGGTGAGTTTTGTAACACCTCCTGTCCGAGGCAGCCGCGAAGATGTGCTGCAGATGGTGGGCGCGGAGAGGGGGCTACTTGCCGGCGTTGTCATAGGATAGAGTTCCTGATACTCCTTCGCTGATTCGCTACTTCTCATCCAGACCGGTGCGCCCCCGGCGCGACGGCGGTCGCGCCGGGGCGGCGGGGCTCAGCCCAGCTGGGCCAGGCGGCGGGTGATGGCGGCTTCGATACCGGCGGCGTCCAGGCCGCACTCGGCGAGCATCTCGCCGGGCTTGGCGTGCTCGATGTAGCGGTCCGGCAG